>Ga0207686_10000072_pt1 | contig 92734 bp, 85 predicted proteins | sample KBSM24metaG_FD_184396 | JGI IMG/M metagenome (GOLD analysis project Ga0207686, IMG submission 184396) | Miscanthus rhizosphere microbial communities from Kellogg Biological Station, Michigan, USA - KBS M2-4 metaG (SPAdes) (version 2) | ecosystem: Host-associated > Plants > Roots > Rhizosphere >... | reverse complement strand
CTTGAGACAATAAGATTTCTGTGGATTGCCAGCGAAATTCTGGTACGCGAATCGTCAGCTCTGCTGCTCTGCTGACGTGTCTAGCGCTCTATGCACTGCATAGATTTGCGCAGATATTTTTGAGCGGTATCCTATTTTTGTTTTATCCTTCTGCATCTTTCAGAAACAGTATTATTCCCACATGGTGACGCCGGCGCTGCGTATGCTCAAATTTTCAACTTTTGGCCATGATATGGTCATTTTACATGAGCAGGACATCAGAAAAAAGCTAGGCGCATTTAGCCTACTGGGGAAAGAGCGGCGTGAAACGTTTCTGGAAGCCCTGAACAGCCTGATTTCAGAGACGAATTTCACTCTTATCGCCACTGTCATCGATAAATACAAAATCAAAAGACAAGCCTCAAAAGAGACTCACGCCTACCACCTTGCCATGCAGATGGGATTAGAGAAGCTCTACTCCTTTCTCCAGCTTCATCATCAGGAAGATCGGCTAACCCACGTCATTTGTGAGGCAAGAGGACGCTCAGAAGATCTGGCTTTAGAGCTGGAATTTCGCCGCGTTTCCTTAGGGCATAATTCCTTTCAACGAATACTGCCCTTTGAAATCGTCATCGCCGACAAGAAAACCAATTCAGAAGGCTTGCAGTTTGCCGACATGGCAGCAAGACCGATCGGACTCTCAACACTGCGTCCTCATCAGTCCAACCGTGCGATGAAAATTCTAGAAAAAAAGTTGCACAAAAACAGCGACGGAGTCGTCGCGGGACATGGCCTGCACTTATACCCATAAAAAGCGAAAAGCCCCAAGGTAGTCCTTGAGGCATGAGCGCCGGCCAGGTAGTCCCAACCCACTTATGCTTCCTATATTACATTGCTTTTTTATTTTTTACAATCTACTTTTCAGTTCTGATCAGTTCTGACTTTTCCTCAGATATGTCTAGTTTTTCTCGACATTATCGGTTAAATTGAGCTCAGAGGTCTCTTAACCATGTGGGATTATCGATATTTAAGCCGGATCGACTACCGCACGGTGCCTCTGATTCTGGCGCTGATGTGGATCAGCATGATGGTCATCTCTTCGATGACAGGAATGCCAGATAACGACATTTTTCTCACAAAACAGGTCAAAATCCAGATCCAATGGTTCATGATTGGATGGGTCGTCTATTTTTTTTGCGTTGGCATGGATTACCGGAAGCTCAGGTCATGGTCATGGATCTTTTATGGCGTGATTTTGCTGCTGCTCATCGGGTTGTTTTTCACGCCGGCGATCCAAAATGTTCATCGGTGGTATCGGATTCCGTTTTTGGGAAGGGAATTTCAACCGTCGGAATATGCGAAATTGATTGTGGTGATGGTCCTGAGTTGTTTTTTAGAAAGCAAAGGACGTCGTGTGTCGAGTTGGAGCACAGCCTTTCAGGCGCTTGCGCTTGTGCTAGTCCCTTTTGCTCTCATTTTAAAACAGCCCGATTTGGGAACTGCTTTAGTCTTATTTCCGATTGCCTTAGTCATGTTCTATATTGGGGGAATCAATAAAAAAGTTGTCGCTGCAATGAATATTTTCGGAGTGGCTGCCCTGCTTTTTATCGGGATGATGTTCACCGGCGTCTTATCTCATGAAGGGCTCAGGCCTTATGCAACCAAATTTTTAAAGGAATACCAGTATGAACGGCTCAACCCCCATACTTACCATCAAAAGGCAGCGCAGAATGCCATCGGGTTAGGGGGAGTGACAGGCACCGGATGGCATAAGAGCGAGTTTTCCGGCAGAGGGTGGCTGCCGGCAGTTCATACTGACTCAGTCTTTGCGGCTTACGCCGAAGAATTTGGATTAGTGGGAGTTTTTTTAATCGTGCTGTTCTTTTTCGGTTTGATTTATTTTAGTTTTCAAGTTACAGCTGGAGCTAAGGACACGTTTGGCCGGCTTTTGTCGGCCGGCATTACCGTCTATTTAGCGGTGCATATCATCGGGAATATTGGTATGATGTGTGGATTCTTGCCCATCACGGGGGTCCCTTTGATCCTAGTGACATTTGGAGGCTCCTCCGTCGTATCGACGATGATGGCGCTGGGGGTATTGCAAAGTATTTATAGCCGAAGGTTTATGTTTTAATGGAAAAACAACATCACTTTATTCTAAGCCCTAGTACTTGGCTCGGAGAAGGCAAAATCGTGCTCAACATGGTTGAGGAAGAGCTGGCCTATTACACGAAGTGGAATGTCGCTCAGAAAGATACCTCAGGCAAAATCGAATGTATCCAGGAGATTCAAGTGAAGGGGCTTTCCGATGTCATGCACAATCAATTTATGTTCTTCGACATGGCTCCTGGAAATTTTTCCATTGAACTCGATAACCCCGCTTTAGGGAAAATCATTGGGAAAGGATTGATCACAGACAAAGTGATTGCTTGGGAATTTCGGTCTCCTCAAATCGGCTTTGAAGGTTTTGAAATGTATGAAAAACAAGCCGACGATGTATACTTAATGCATGCGGAATATGCGACAACAGATCAACTCCGCACGGTGATACGAGGAAAAGTATGGAAAAATCTCTCGTCAGAAAAAGCTCCCTGATTTTAACACTTCTCTTATTTGCGGCTTGCGCGACCGGCGCAATCATGACCCGCAGCGATTTCGATAATATTCAAATGGGGACGCCGATCTCCGACGTCGTCCAACACTACGGCGATCCGGTTAAAACGAAAGATAACAAAGACGGCACACAGTCGTACGAGTATATCGAAAGACTTCCCATTGGGGAGCAGACCGTCCAAGAAAACAACTACACTCTTATCGTCCGTAATGGAAGAGTGGTCGGCAAGCGTTACAACGAAGAGCTTCCGCCCGACTACGATCAGCTCTATCAGGAAAATCCAAACGATGTCATCAATTAGGGAACCCATACTGCGCGCTACTCAAAACTTAAAATTTGGACTGGCTGCGACTTTGCCAAATCGATCTTCCTCGTCGCCCCCCTTCGGGCCAGTTCACTTCGTTCACCTGCTTTCCTGGCAAACAGTCCGCCGGACTGTTTGTCAGTGTCCGCAGCCTTTCGGCAATGGTGCTCCTCGTTCAGACTGGGGCTAAAGCCCCTTCGATTTGGCTTTGTCTCGCTGAGTCCAAAATTTTAAGTTTTGAGTAGCGCGCAGTATATCCCAATAAATTTCTCAATGAGCTTTTGTCGATTTGGCTGGGTTTGATTTTTTATAAGCAGCCAAATCTATTTAAGCAAATGAGATTTGGCTGGCTATAAAAAATCAAACCCAGCCAAATTGACAAAAGCTCATGAGCGAAGAGATTTTTAGTCGCTCATTCCCGTTTTTAAGAAATAAGTTCGACGACCTTATTTTCTAAACTTGTTATTGCGGCTTCATTGAGCTTGTGCTCCGCCTGTAAAGACTCGTGTAAGTGTATAATTAGTGGCAGACTTTGAGCCAATTCAATGAACTCATCATCAGGGCGTGCAAATAGTTTTTTTATTCTTTTTGCATTGTCATTTTGAGCTTTGAGATTGATGATGCTCGCTTCGATATGTTGCATGTAGATAGCGTGAATTTTATTGACTTCATCTTGGAATGCGGGATTTTTTGAGCGAGGGACTCCTTCATTTCTTTTGGATTCTAGACTACGGATGTTCTTGTCGTAAACGTCTTTTAGTTGGGTCAAAGGTTCAACGGTATTCCATAGCAGGTCTCTAATCTGATCGGCTCCAGGAATTTCAGATGTCATAGTAACTCCATATGTTGGTGGGTGAGATATAGAAAGTGTTTGCTTTTTTGTCCGCAGTATAAGTTCGGCGGGGGCATTAATGGTTAGGCTGATTGTGGGATTGACCAACGATAAGGTTCTCTACCGTTAATTGCACCGCTAGTTCGGCGATCTTATTTTTTAATCTTTCCCATTCGGTAGTATCACGGCGATACTGCTCTAATATAAGCGTCACACGAGAGGTAGTTTTGAGCAGAGCATTATCCAATTCCGTCTGATCAACATTATCGCGTGCCATTAGTGCTTTAAATTCTTGTTTAATGCCCATTTGATTGTTGAGAAAGGCGAGGCTTGCTTTGATGCATTTTGTGAAGGCAGCGTGGGTTTTATTGAGCTCGTCTTGGAATGCAGGATCTTTTGCGCGAGGGACTCGCTCAGTGCTTATGGATTCCAGAGCGCGGATCGTTGTGTGCAAAGGCTCCAGCATATTCTCTAGGGTATTCTCTATCTGTAGCAGGTTGGCTCTAGAAATTTTAGATGCCATAATACCTCCATATGTTGAGGGCTAGAAAAACAGAGAGTGTTTGCTTTTGCAGACACTCCCTTTAGGGAATTGGTTTTAGGATAACTTCTTAGAGAGTATTGATCAATTTTTAAAAATTAAGCTTTGATTTTGATGTCTACGCCAGCTGCGACGGGAAGGATTTTCAGCTTGTCGATCGTGTCAGGGGTAGGATTGACGAGATCGATGACGCGGCTGTAGGTGTACATCTCAAACTGCTCACGGGCTTTTTTGTCGACATGCGGAGAGCTGAGGACCGTAAATCTCTCTTTTTTTCTTGGGAGAGGGATAGGGCCTGCGATGCGAGCTCCCGTTCTCTTTGCCGTCTCGACGATGTCGGCGACAGCACGGTCAAGCACACGTTGATCGTATCCTTTAAGCCGAATGCGGATCTTTTGCCGCACCTGTGGTTTCGGTTGCGGTTTCGGCTGCTGCTTGGGTTGAGCTTTAGGTTGGGCTTTTGCCATATTTTTTCCTTACTTTTTTGTAATCTCTTCTTGAATTTTCGCTGGAACCCTTTCGAAATGGCTAGGTTCCATGGTATAGTTTCCGCGGCCAGAGGTGATGGAGCGCAGTTGTGTTGAGTATCCGAACATTTCACCGAGAGGAATCTCAGATTCGACTTCAACGATTCCCTTGTTGGCGGTCTGGTTCATGATGCGGCCGCGGCGCCGATTGACGTCGCCAATCACATCGCCCATGGAAGCTTCTGGTGTTGTGACGACCACTTTCATGATCGGTTCTAGGAGGATAGCACCCGCTTTGCGACAGGCATCTTTCACAGCCATCGATCCGCAAATCTTAAACGCCATCTCGTTCGAGTCGACTTCGTGATACGATCCGTACACGATAGCGACTTTGACGTCGACAAGAGGATAGCCGGCTAAGACGCCCGTGCTAAGCCCCTCTTCAACCCCTTTGATCACAGCAGGGATGAATTCTTTCGGAATGACGCCGCCGACGATCTCGCTGACGACTTCATTCCCTTTACCTTTTTCATTCGGTTCAATTTCGAGGCAAACGTGCGCGTATTGACCACGTCCACCGGATTGCTTGACATATTTTGTTTCGATCTTCGAAGGCATCGTGATCGTTTCTTTGTAGGCGACTTCCGGTTTACCGACGTTCGCTTGAACAGCGAACTCGCGGAACATCCGGTCTCGGAGAATCTCTAGGTGGAGCTCGCCCATTCCTGCGATGATCGTCTGTCCGGTCTCTTCGTTGGTAAAGACGCGGAAAGTTGGATCTTCTTCAGAAAGAGAAGAGAGCGCTTGAGAGAGTTTATCTCGGTCGGCTTTTGACTTAGGCTCGATCGCCATCGAAATCACAGGGTCGGGGAAGACCATTTTTTCAAGGAGGAGTTCGTTGTCTTCAGCGCAGAGAGTATCGCCGGTTGATGTGTACTTCAACCCGATGCAAGCGGCAATGTCTCCTGTAAAGAAGTCGTCGCGGTCTTTCCGTTGGTTCGCATGCATTTCGATGAGGCGGGAGACTCTTTCTCGTTTATCTTTTGTCGTGTTGATCAAGTTGGTTCCGCGTGTCAGCGTTCCTGCGTAGATGCGGACGAATGTCAAACGGCCTACATACGGATCGGACATGATTTTAAACGCCAGGGCAGCTAAGGGGCTGTTATCATCCGGGGTGAGCTCAAGAGGCTCACCGGTTTTAATATTGATTCCTTTGATGTTGCCGCGATCGAGGGGAGACGGCATCCATCGGACGACGGCGTCGAGAAGAGGTTGGATCCCTTTGTTTTTGAACGCTGTTCCGCAAAGAACAGGGTTCATCTTATTAGAGATCACGCCTCGGCGGATTGCGGCGTGGATTTCGTCTTCTGTTAAAGAATCAGGATTTTCGAGGACTTTCATCATGAAAGCATCATCGGAATCGACCGTCGCAATATCTTCGAGCATCTGCTGGCGCATTTGTTTGCATTTATCTGCGAGATCAGCAGGGATGCCAGCTTCTTCGTATTTTGCTCCGAGGGTTTCATCAAGGAATAAGTAAGCTCTCATGGTGACGAGGTCGACCATTCCTTTAAATTCGCCTTCAGCGCCAATGGGGCAGTGAACCATCACGGCATTAGCCCCGAGTTTTTCTTTCATCGAGTTGACAGCCATGAAGTAGTCTGCACCCGTGCGGTCCATTTTGTTGATAAAAGCAATACGAGGAACACCATAGCGAGTGGCTTGGCGCCAGACGGTCTCAGATTGAGGTTGAACACCGGCGACAGCATCAAAAACAGCGACAGCGCCATCGAGAACACGGAGTGACCGTTCCACTTCAATCGTGAAGTCGACGTGGCCAGGGGTATCGATGATGTTGATTTTGCTGCCTTTCCAGTAGACGGTTGTGGAAGCAGAGGTGATCGTGATGCCGCGCTCTTTCTCTTGCTCCATCCAATCCATTGTCGCGGCCCCTTCATGCACTTCACCCATACGGTGGAGGCGTCCGGAATAATAGAGGATCCGTTCGGTTGTCGTGGTTTTGCCCGCATCGATGTGGGCCATGATCCCGATATTGCGGACATTTTTTAAAGTGTCTGTTTCTGGCCGTTTATGCTGCTCGCTCATCTGCTTTTACCATTTGTAGTGGGCAAAAGCTTTGTTGGCTTCGGCCATTTTGTGAACGTCGTCTTTTTTCTTGATGGATGAGCCTTGATTGTTGAAACAATCAGCGAGCTCTTGCGCCAGTCCTTCTTCCATAGAGCGGCCGACTTTTTCTTGGGCATATTGAATGATCCATTTCATGGCCATCGAAGTCCGTCTGTCAGCGGGGATTTCCACCGGAACTTGGTAAGTCGCTCCACCGATGCGGCGGGATTTAACTTCTAAAGTCGGTTTTGCGTTTTCAAGCGCTTGTTCAAAAGCAGCTACAGGGTCTTCAGCTTTGATTTTCTTCGCGAATTTTTCGAGGGCGCTATAGATAATTCTGCGAGCAGTCGATTTTTTGCCATCGATCATGAGTTTATTGATAAATTTCGCTAAAACAAAGCTGTTAAAAACCGGATCTGGATCAATTTGCCGCTTTACAGCGCGACGTCTACGTGACATAACTTTTTTTCCTTATAATTTTAAAATTCTTCACTGTGCTCTCGCAAGAGCCGACTCAGGAATTATTTCCTTCGCCAAGATGGCTTTTAGAAGCCACCCTCAATTACTTAAGGCTTTTGCTTTTACAAAAGTCCTTTACTTAGGCTGTTTAGCCCCATATTTGGATCTGCTTTGCTTGCGGTCTTTGACGGCAGCGCAGTCCAACGATCCACGCACGATGTGATATCTCACACCGGGAAGATCTTTTACACGGCCCCCGCGGACGAGGACAATGCTGTGTTCCTGAAGGTTGTGTCCCTCTCCGCCAATGTAGGCGATGACTTCTTGTCCATTCGAGAGACGAACCCAGGCCACTTTTCGTAGGGCAGAATTCGGTTTTTTAGGCGTCTTTGTCTTAACTTGCAGGCAAACACCCCGTTTTTGAGGGCATTGCTGCAGAGCTGGCGACTTGCGACGTCTCGATTTTCTTCCACGACCGAATCTGACCAATTGGTTAATTGTCGGCATTAGTTCTCCTATTTCACTAAGAATCTAAAGACTATAGCCCAGGCGGTTATTTTTTGCAAAAAGATTGAGGTTCACCGCATAGCGACAACTAAAATATTTACAGATATTGATGCAAACTCAGGTGCGATTCTCTTCAGAAATAAAATAAGAGATGAATTTTAATACAGAGTGGGTATTTTAATTGGAAAGAAGGCTAGTGCAAAACTGTGTTTAAATCGAGGTTTTGTAAGGGTCTCAAAGGATAATAGATCATGCTGCGATCGAGTTTGCTGGGTTTTCTTTGCTTCATTTCATCCCTTTGCTGCGCTGGAGAAAGGTACCATCTCAAGATGGCCGATGTGCGCAATTCGATGGAGGAAATGTTCAGTTATCACGTTGAGACTAAGGAGATGACACCGTCTTTAGTCAAGAGATCTTTTAAAATCTATCTCGATCAGTTCGACCCTCAAAGAGTCTACATGACACAGGCGGAAGCCAGGCCTTTCTTGGAGCTCAATTCGAGCCAGATCGAGCGGATCATCAATCACTACTATGCCGATGATTATCCTGAGTATGGGACGTTAAATAAAACCATCTCCCAGGCGATCCAAAGGGCCAGGAAGTGGAGGGAAGAGCTTTATAACGACTTTATCGCTCAGGGAGAAGAGCTTAAGGTGGGTTCAGCCGATGCCACCAACCAATATGCCTCCAGCCCCGATCAGCTTAGAAAAAGGTTGAGGGCTCAGCTCGCCCAGCTCTTCAAATTGGAAAATAAGCTTAAAGACACCAGCTTTTGGACGGTCGAACGGAGGAAGAAAGTCTGCTCTCTCTATGAAAAGCGGTTTGCCCACTACGAAGAGGCTTACCTGCCTGCCAAAGATAGAGCCGAACATTATTTTTCCATGCATATCTTAAAATCGATGGCACGAGGCCTCGACGCCCATACGTCATTTTTCAGTCCTGAAGAAGCTTTGGAAATGAGATCTTCTCTGGAAAAGCAATTTGAGGGGGTCGGCGTCGTATTACGTGAAGGCTTAGACGGGATCGAAATTGCTGATCTGATCCAAGGTGGACCTGCGGCTCGCAGCGGCAAGATCGTCGTGGGAGATATTCTCATGGAAGTCGATGGAAAACCTGTTGTGAACGCCTCTTATTATGAGGTGTTGAACCAGCTCAAAGGCGATGGTCGAAAGGATATCATACTGGGTTTCAAACGGCATGAGAAAGACGGCAATGAAAGCCACGTCAAAGTCAATCTAAGACGAGAAAAAATCATCATGGAAAATGAAAGGCTGGCCTTTACCGCCGAACCGTTTGCCGATGGGGTCATTGGAAAACTGACATTGCCTTCGTTCTATGAGAGCTCCGACAGCGCCAGCTGTGAAGCAGATATCCGAAAAGCCTTGATTGAGCTGAAGAAAAAAGGGAAAGTTCTCGGGCTTGTTTTGGACCTACGTAATAATCTCGGCGGCTTTTTAAGCCAGGCTGTCAAAGTCTCCGGCCTTTTCATGACCAGCGGCGTGGTCGTCATCTCTAAATACTCAGAAGGAGAAGTGCAATACTTACGAAATCTCGATCCGCGGATCCACTATTCCGGGCCGCTCGTGATTTTAACCTCTAAACTTTCGGCATCGGCTGCTGAAATCGTCGCTCAGGCCCTCCAAGATTATGGAGTCGGTATTGTTGTCGGCGATGAAAGAACCTATGGAAAAGGAACGATCCAATATCAAACCGTGACAGATACGTCGGCCGCCTCATTTTTTAAGGTCACAGTGGGCAGATATTATACGGTTTCCGGAAGATCGACGCAGATCGAAGGAGTCAAAGCCGACATTGTCGTGCCGACAGCGTATTCTGCTTATAATATCGGAGAGCGGTACCTGGAATACGCCCTTAAAAATGACCAAGTTTCTCCTGCGTATGCCGATCCTCTGGCCGACGTGCCGGCCCATACCCAGCAGTGGTTCCAGAAAAACTATCTGCCGTATCTGCAAAAGAAAGAATCGGCCTGGGTTCAAATGGTCCCTTCACTGAAAACCAACAGCTCCTACCGCCTCAAACATGATGAGAACTTCAAGGTCTTCCTGCAGAAATTGGATCAGCAAGAGATGGAAGCCGATATCGGTGAAAATGATCTGCAGATGGGCGAAGCAGTCCATATTGTCAAAGATATGATCAATCTCAAAGCATCATGAAAGAAGAAGTCATTATCCTCGGCGTCGATCCCGGCACGTTAGTGACTGGATACGGCGTTATTCGTCAGACAGACAGAAATTGGGAGCCACTCGATTTTGGGTGCATCTGTCCACCGCGCAAACTCAAAACACATGAGCGGTATCTTGTGATTTTCGAAGGGATCGACCTTATCATCGAAAAATATAAGCCCCGAGCACTCTCTGTTGAAACACAATTTGTCTACAAAAATGTCCAAAGTGCGCTAAAGTTGGGCATGGCGAGAGGCGCTGTGATGATCGCCGCTGCAAGACGCGGTGTTGAAGTGTTTGAATATGCGCCGACCAAAGCGAAGCAGGCAGTCGTTGGGAGTGGCAATGCCAGCAAATTTCAGGTTCAAAAAATGATCCAGATGCAACTTAAACTCACTCAAGTGCCGCAGCCCGAAGACGCTGCCGATGCTTTGGCACTCGCCCTGTGCCACGCCCATACAAGTAAGGTTAATTTGTATGTATGAATTTATCCGCGGAAAAATAGTCCAATCGAGCCCTTCAAAAGCGATTGTCGATGTCAATGGTGTCGGTTTTGGATTAGTGATCTCTTTAAAGACGTTCCAAAAGCTTCCTAATATTGGAGCTGAAGTTTTTTTCTATGTATCGCATATCGTCAGGGAAGATGGTCATTATCTTTATGGCTTCTTATTGCTCGATGATAAAAAACTGTTCGAGCAACTCATTGCGATCAATGGCGTTGGTCCCAAAACAGCGATCGGAATATTAGGCCATGTCGATAGTGGGGATTTCCAGATGGCCATTGTCCAGGGAAATGCGGCTTTGCTTTCTAAAGTGCCTGGAATCGGCAAAAAAACGTCGGAAAGGCTTATTATCGAGCTTAAAGATAAGTTTAGCAATGTTCCTCAAGCAAGTGCGAGTGGATCGATTTCGCTAGGAAATACTGTCGCCGCAGATGCGATTTCTGCCCTTATCAACCTGGGCTATCATCCTTTAGAAGCGCAAAAGGCAATCAAAAAAGTTCTATCAGTTCATGAAAAGGAGCCATCATTGAGCGAACTGATTTCCGGGGCATTGAGATCGATCTAAGTTTTTGATATACTCCTCCTTCATGCACACCCACCGACCATATCAGAAAGGGGAAACGGTCGCAGCTGTTGCCACACCTCCGGGTGAGGGCGGAGTTGCCATTATTCGTATTTCGGGCGACCAAGCGTTAACAGTCGCCGAGAAGGTCTATTCCGGTAAGATCCATTCGTATCAAAGCCACAAGGTCCATTTTGGCAAGATCATGAAAGACGGCGATGTCATTGATGAAGTGTTGCTTGTCGTCATGAAAAATCCTCGGTCTTATACCGGCGAAGATACTGTTGAGATCCACTGTCACGGCGGAAGTTTGATCACAAAGCGAGTGCTCCAAACGGTTTTAGATGCCGGCGCGCGTGCTGCGCTTCCGGGAGAATTTACCTTTAAAGCGTATATGAATGGCAAACTTGATCTTGCTCAGGCTGAAGCTGTGCAAGAGCTCATTGCAGCGAAAAATGACCTCGCCCTACAGGCAGCTGAACAGCGGCTGAGCGGTATGCTCTCTAAAAAAATTGAAAGTTTTCAAAAAGAGCTCGTCGACATTGCGGCGATAGTGGAAGCCTGGGTCGATTTTCCCGAAGAAGGTTTAGAATTTGCTTCGTTTGAAGAGGTGATTTTGTCGTTAGAATCGACCCGCAAAAAAATGGAGCATTTGAGCCAGACCTTCCACGAAGGAAAAATTGTCCACGAAGGACTCACGATGTCTCTTTCCGGGGCGCCGAATGTGGGGAAATCTTCCCTGATGAATGCTCTCCTCGGCAAAGAGCGCGCGATTGTCACAGCAATTCCCGGCACCACGCGCGATCTTTTGGAAGCCGATCTTCGGATCGGAGGGCTCCACTTTCGTTTAGTCGATACTGCCGGCATCCGGACGACGGATGAAATTGTTGAACAAGAAGGGATCAGACGCTCGTATCAAGCTCTCCAAGAAGCCGACCTCATTTTGCTCGTTTTAGATGCCTCCCGCGGCATACAAGCCACCGATCAGGAGCTTTTAAACATCACTCCTCCGCATAAAACGGTGGTGGTTTGGAATAAAGTAGATCTGCCTACGGCGCATCCAAAACCAGAAAATGCATTAGAGGTTTCTGCCAAAGAAGGGAAAGGGCTTGAAAATTTACGGCAGGCAATTGATCAGAAAATCTGGCGATCGGGCCCTCCTTCCAAAGAAGAGGTTGTCATTACCAATGAAAGGCATCATCAAGCGCTCAATCATGCCATCGCATCCATACAACTTGTCATCGATGGCCTCAAAAATAGAGTCTCTGCAGAATTTGTTGCCGCCGATATGCGGAGAGCTCTTCTTGAGCTTGGGACCATCATCGGAATTGATATTGCTGAAGACATTTTAAGTGCGATCTTTTCCAAATTCTGTGTAGGCAAATGAGTAAAAAACAAAAGGCAAAGCTGATTCAAACCATTTTACAAAAATATTTTCCCCATCCTGAAATTCCTCTTAACCATACCGATCCTTACACACTTCTCATTGCTGTGGTTCTCTCAGCGCGTAATACCGATGCTAAAGTCAATCAAATCACGCCGCATTTATTTAAGCGGGCATCGACTCCGCACGCGATGATCCAGTTGACCATTGCGGAAATCCAAAAGATCATCAAACCGTGCGGGCTTTCTCCCACCAAAGCGAAAAATATCTGGTACCTATCGAAGCTCTTGGTTGAAAAATACAAAGGGAAGGTGCCAAAAAGTTTTGAAGAATTGGAAGAGCTGCCCGGCGTCGGACACAAAACAGCCTCTGTTGTGATGGCGCAAGCCTTTCATGTACCTGCATTTCCCATAGATACGCACATCTTTCGGTGTGCAAGAAGATGGGGACTCAGCACTAGAAAGACAGTCGAAAAAGTCGAAGCCGATCTGAAAAAGTTATTTCCGCGGAAAGAGTGGATCAAAATCCATCTCCAGATCATCTATTTTGCCCGCAAATTTTGTCCTGCACGCGGCAAACACGTCGAGTGTCCCATCTGCAATGCTTTAAGATAGATTAGTTGCGCGGCCGAGGGATTGGCCCATTTGACCAAGGACTTCTAGCCGTCGGCTAGAGGCGTCGAGCAGATCTTGATCGAAACGGATGCATCCAGGCTCAAAAAGAAGGATGAGGCTGGAGCCTCCGAAAGAAAAGTATCCTTTTTCATCGCCTTTGGAATGTGGCTGATCGAAATCAAAGGTTTGATGGATTGTGCCGACATAAGTTGCGCCGACTTCAATAAAGAGCACTGTGCCGAAGTTTTTGGTTTTGAGCGGGGTGATCACGCGTTTATTCTCTGCAAGGATTTCGGCGTGTTTTTTTAGCGCGGCGGGATTGACAGAGAACAGGGGGCCAGCAATGGGCTGGGGGTGTTCGGGTAGACAATCGACGGGAAAGTGAAACCGGTGGTAATCGACCGGAGCGAGACGGGCAATGGCCATCGATCCTTGGGCATATTTTTGAGCAAGGTCACGATTTTTAAGGAGTTTTTCTAGGGAGAATTTCTTCCCTTTCACAAAAAAACCGTCGGTTTTTTCGATGTTTCCATAGACGAGATATCGGCCATCTGCAGGAAGGATCGCAATGTCAGCGCCGGGCGCAATGGGGCGGCATTCGGGTTTGAGTTTGCGGATGAAAAAATCGTTGAAAGAGTGGAAAGAATCGACAGGATCTAGAAATTCAGAGGTGTCGACATGGAAACTTTCAATAAACGGGACGATTTTTTCTTTTGTAAAAGGGCTTTTTTGAATCGACCCATAGAGGCGGGACAAGAAATTGATATGAGCAAAAAGCGGGAGGAGGACAAACGACAGAAGATGAGAAAACCAGCTGGTGCCGTAGAGTAAATCGATATAGAACTTCCCATAGACTTTTTCGGTCATCTCTTGATGGGTCTTTCTGTCGATGTAGCGAGGAGCTGTCATTGCTGTAGAGGGGCAGATTTTTTCTTGCTGATATTAGCAAATAGCTTGAGTTCTTCGACAAAAAAGGGAGGAAACAAGTGGAGATAATGGTTTTCTTCGGAGGTTTTTAAGATTGTGGCGGCGGTCGTCACCATTTGAGAGGCAAGTTCTTTGGTTTTTCGATCGTCGTCGGACCCCTGGTAAAAAAGGTCTTGTTGCGTGTGAAATTGGATGACGAGATCTCTCAAATTTTTTTGCAGTATGATCTGCCTTTCTGAAGTCGCGATCAAGTCGTCTAAAATTTTTAATTCCTCTCCATCGCGAGAAAAACCGAAAAGCGACAAGCAAATAGTTGAAATTACAGCAATTTCTAAGAAAAATCTGGGCAAAGAGCTCTTCATATGTGGGAAGTTATAGTTGGGAATTTAATTAATTTCAACAAGGTGATACAATCTAAGAGAATCTACACAAAGGCTTTACATGTTCGATCTTCTCAAGCAGATATTTGGCACTCAGCAGTCTCGTCTGTTAAAAAAGTACCAAAAAATCGTCCGCCAGGTCAATCTCGAGGAGCAGAAACTTGCCTCTTTGACCGATGAGCAATTGAAGGGAAAAACGGAAGAATTTCGAGATAGGCTTGCGAAGGGAGAAACTTTAGACGATATCTTGCCGGAAGCGTATGCCGTTGTTAAAGCTGCTTGCCGCAGAATGTGCGGAACGGAGATTCAGGTTTCGGGATATACCCAAAAATGGGACATGATTCCCTATGATGTCCAAATCTTAGGCGCGATTGCTCTCCATAAGGGATCGATTGCCGAGATGATGACGGGGGAAGGAAAGACGTTAACGGCTTCCATGCCGCTCTATCTCAATGCCCTTACTGGAAAACCTGTCCACCTTGTCACTGTGAACGATTACCTGGCTCAACGGGACTGCGAGTGGAATGGATCAATTTTCCGCTGGCTAGGTCTCCGTGTCGATGCGCTCACCAACGCAACCCCGCATTTCAAACGGCGAGAAGTCTATGCAGCCGATGTCGTTTATGGGACGGCTTCAGAATTTGGTTTTGACTATCTGAGAGATAATTCGATGGCGCAATCGGCAGAAGACCAATGTCAACGAGGCCATTATTTTGCGATAATCGACGAAGTCGATTCGATCTTAATTGACGAAGCCAGAACACCGTTGATTATTTCAGGCCCTTCTTCCGGTTCCAAGCAGATGTACGCTCAATTACAAGAGCCCGTGGCCCATATGGTCCGTTTCCAAAGAGATCTCTGTAATAAGTATGCCAATGATGCTCGGAAAGAATTAGAAAATTTAGGCCGTTTTGCCGAGGGCGAGCTGAAAAAACTCTCTAAATCTGAAGAAGCAGATGCCAAAGAAGCTTTCCGTAAACTCTGGATCGTCTCGAAAGGAATGCCCCACAATAAAGTTCTTAAACGCGTGAAAGAAGATCCGAATCTCCGCGCTGAGATCGATGCCTGGGATGTTTATTACTATGGCGAGACCAATAAAGAAGAGAGGGGAGAAACCCTTTCCGAGCTTTATATTATTGTCGATGAGCGCGCCAACGAGTATGAGCTGACCGATAAAGGGATCAAGCTCTGGGGCGAGATGGGCAACGACACTAACGATTTCATCATGTTCGATCTCGGACATGAGTACGCTCAGATAGATCACAATGAAACCCTTGATCAAGCCGGCAAGATGCAGAAAAAAGTCGAGCTTAGAGAAGCCGACTCGATGAGAAAAGAGAGAGCGCATAACTTACGGCAGCTCCTCCGTGCGCATCTGCTCATGGAAAAAGACATCGATTACATTATTGCTGAAGGGAAAATCGTCATTATTGACGAACACACTGGACGTCCACAACCTGGACGCCGCTTTTCCGATGGGCTCCACCAAGCGATTGAAGCCAAGGAAAGCGTTGCGATCCAAGGCGAAACGCAAACCTACGCGACAATCACGCTGCAAAACTATTTTCGCCTCCATGAGAAAATCGCCGGGATGACTGGAACGGCGATGACGGAAGCAAATGAATTTAGAGAGATTTACAAGCTCGAAGTTCTTGCGATCCCAACGCACCGAAAAAATCAGCGAAAGGACTTCGATGACGAAGTCTATATGACGGAGCGGGAAAAATACCATGCGATCTTAAAAGAGATCGAAGAGGTTCATAAGCAGGGTCGTCCGATCTTGATCGGGACAGAATCCGTCGAAGTTTCTGAGAAACTCTCTCGTATCCTAAAGCAAAATAAGCTAGAGCACACGGTACTCAATGCGAAGAACCATGCTAAAGAAGCGGAAATCATCGCCTTAGCAGGGCGCCTTGGCGCGATCACGGTCGCCACCAATATGGCAGGCCGCGGGACCGATATTAAGCTTGAAGCCGGAGTTGCAGAGTTAGGCGGGCTTGAAGTCATTGGAACGAGTCGCCACCAATCCCGTCGTATTGACAGGCAGCTTAGAGGCCGCTGCGCCCGCCAAGGCGATCCCGGCAGCTCAAAATTCTTTGTCTCCTTTGAAGACTCTTTGCTCCGACTTTTCACCTCTCCACGAATTACCTCGTTTTTACAGCGGTTCCGTCCTCCAGAAAATGAGCCAATCTCTGCTAAAGTCCTCAATAAATCGATCGAGACAGCGCAAAAAAGGGTCGAACAACGAAACTATCAGACCCGCAAGCACACGCTGGAATACGACGATGTGATGAACAAGCAGCGGGCAGAAATCTATGCCTTTCGGAATGAAGTGCTCCGCAGCCCTACTCCGCTCAAAGTCGCTGAAGAAGTTTTAGAGAGCCTCTGCTTGCAAATGGCCCAGACGTTCTTTGTCAGCCGTTCGGCAGAAGGCGGCTGGAATCCCGAAGGATACCGCCAGTGGCTCATGCTCCATTTCCCTGTGACTTTTGAAGCCCAGGAATTTGATAACGACTATCTCCAGCTCACGGATATCGAAAATGCTGCGATGGATAAAGTTGTGGCTTCTTTCCGTCAAAAGATTGCCCATGAGAGCACCGTCATTGAAGCTGTCCAACGAGGAGCGCCTCCGGGGGCAGAGCCGCTCGATGCAGAAGGAATCCTCACAGAAGTCGTCCGTAGCGTCTTGATTCGGAGTGTTGACCGGCTCTGGCAAGAACATCTGCTCCATATCGATCATCTCAGGACCGAAGTCCACTTAAGAGTCGTCGGTCAAAAAGATCCTCTTTTAGAATTTAAACACGAAGCATTTCTGCTTTTTGATGCGTTCAGCGCCAATCTCAAAACGGAAATTGCACATGCGCTCTTTAAATTTAAGATGATGGCGCCAGACGAAACGCCGCCCCCAGAAGAAAAACCGGTTGAAAAAAACCGTGAAATCACATTAGAACATCAAGACGATTTCCGCACGAATCTCTCGCTCATGCCTGAGTTGGAGTTTACGAAAGAGGGTTAAGAGATTCTTTTTAAGAAGATCATGTAAGCTTCTTTTTCGACAGATTCAGGAAGCTTTTTAAGCGAAGCTATATGCCTATCGTTAGCTTCGACCCAGCCGCTTTCTTTTTTGATATAAGAAAAATAATGGCCGACATCTACTTTGTGACCTTGATGCATTTCGACAGCGTGAATTTCGTAATTGACGTCTTTTCCATCCACAATCAGCGTTAACTTATTGTCTGCAGGGAGTGTGATGTGAGCTTCGTTCTTATTGATAGATTGATCAAATCTCTTTAATTGAAGCGTGAGAAATTCTGGAGGAGTGCCTGCAAGAGATTCGATAACAATTCTCTCCTCCGTGACTTCATAATCGTCTATGACACCATTGTGCTCATAGTATACTGTAGGGCCCTGCTCTTGACGTGGCTGCATCGTTAATTGCGTCGTCACTAAAGTTTGGAGTGAAATTTTTTCGTTTGATTTAAGTGCCGGAACGGCAAGCGGGATCGAAGATTCCACTACTTGTTTTTTGTACAGACCGTTTGGAGGCAATGGAGAAGCGTCTTTTTTGTCTCTAAGTTCCCTTCTTCGGCAAACACCATCAACATGTTCTCTATCAACGGGCGGCTCCAATTGTTTTTCTTCACTGATTTTTGGAACAAACCGTCCTAAAGTCTTAAGAACAACCGGATCGATGTCTTTAGGAATGCATCCAGCATCTGGCTTTCCTTCAGCATTCACGCCATTTCTTAAAGGTTCGAGCACTGGATCCCAAATTTTCCCGAGTAGTTCCTCGGCATCTTCATGGCTATGGCTTCTGAAATTTTCACTGAATCCGCGTAGGTCGTTCAACCGGACAGGCTCTTTCCCATCATCTTTATAAGCTTCGCATGCTTTGATGAGCGTTTTAGAAGCTTGGATTGATTTTTGTAAAACGTCCTTTTGTTTTTGTAATTTACTTACGTCGTCGTTAGGGGTGGAATTAACCAGATTATAAGCGTTAATCTGATCTTGCAGCTCTTGAGTTCGAACTTGTTCTTTTTTGATTTTTGCCTCATGCGCTGAGGTGAGCACAGGAATCAAGCCAGGAATATTCATCAAAGATTGGAAAGAAGCATTGATAAAGCAGATATTATCTCCATTGTGGAGAGGGCGAATGCCGTGAATGGGTTTTGCAAGTGCGGCATTAGTTGTTTGATATGTGACGAATCCATCAGTGTCTGTGGTGTAGTCTTCCCAAGTTTTTGAAGTCAAGGATTCATCGTGCAGCTCGTCGTCATCAGAAGAGAAAAGACTGCAAAAACTGCTAAAGTAATCGCCGATTGCAGCAAAAATTGCAGCGAAAAATCGATAAAAGAAATTGGGTGTTGCCGGAGGAATAGGAGTCGCTTTAATTTGCTTTTCACAGTCTTGATGAAACAGTTTGATCAAGCGACGTTCTTCAGATTCATTGGTAGGAAGTGATGGTTTTTCGATGTAAGGAGAGGGATTGCTTGATAAAGCCCCATTGTTAAGGGTAGCCGAGGCATAAGACTGTTTCCCCTTGGGAGATTTTGAAGAGGTAGAAACTCGCGGGTTCAGAGAACCGATATCGAGGTTGTCGCATGACTCTTTACTGAATGATCGAACGATATTGACTCCATTATCATTAGAAATTTGGAAACAGAGTTGTCCTTCAAATCTTTCCGTTAACGGTTTGTTCTTTTTGGGTCTAGAATCGTTGTAGGCTTTAATTGTTTTGAGAGTAACCGTGCAGCGGTCGGAAGATGTGAGTTTTTTATAACGGGTCTCGTCAGTTGTCTTTAGTTGATCAAACTGTTCTTGCATCAATCGAGTCATGACCGATGAGGTCTTTTGAGCAGATGCGAGGTCGACGGGCTGTTTTCCTAAAGTGACTTGAGTCACTGTAACTTTAGGCTTAGCTGGATTGTCAGCCGGCTTATCGATGTTTAATGTAAAAGTAACTATTTTACTTGTCATAGTATTTTTTATTTACTAATATTTTAACACAAATGACAAATAAATAGTATGGGTTTAAGAGAAAGTTAGGGGTGGATACAACCCATTCTGCTAGAGGGTTTTAAGTGTTATTCTTGAGAAGATCCTTTAAAGCCAAAATAGAATAGGGGAAGCGACGCTAAAAGCATTAAGAACCAGTAACTTCCGTTGACCTCTAAACGGACAATGCCGTGGTCAGAGAAGAAGAACTGTAGGAGGCTTAGTGTCAAGAGGTTGCCGCCGAGAACTAGGAAGAGAAGAGGCCAAAAGCTTTTAGTTTCAGAGGCTTCCGTTCTATCGATCATGGCACCGCCATCTTTTTCTGCATAGATGGGGGTTGTTTTGGCAGCTTTGGTGTCGACAGGTTCGGATTTGGAGGAATAGGGAGGAGTATAGAGGCCAGAAAGCGCGTCCTGTGGGGGTTGGGAAGGGGGAGATGGGGGGGTGAAAATCTTCGGGGCGGAATTATCGACCTGGAGGGTCGCAAAGCAATAGGTGCATTGAGTGGCATCGTAGGCGACTCTTCCATCACAATTGGGGCATATTTTCTGACGATCGACGGGCTTCATAGTTTTTTAAACCTCATGTTTTTCATCGTACAACTTTCGATGTTTTTTTACCTCATTCTTTGCTAGAATCGATTGAAAAGGGTCAATATGGCAGAAAAACAATATTACGATTTGATCGTCATTGGCGCAGGGACAGGCGGCTATGTTGCAGCGATAAAAGCGGCGCAGCTGGGAAAAAAAGTGGCCCTGGTTGAAAAAGGCGATCTTGGAGGAACGTGCCTCAACGTGGGTTGTATCCCGACTAAAACAATGATTGCCCACGCGCATGTGCTTGAAAAAGTTAAGTCTGCTGCTGATTTTGGTATTACTGTCGGATCGGTTTCGATTGATTATGCGAAAATGAAAGAAAGGAAAGATGGGGTGATTGCTAAAATTCGGAAGGGGCTAGAGGGATTGATCCGGTCCAATGGGATCACCATTCTTCGGGGAGCTGCCGAATTCACAGGTCCCAAAGAGCTCAAAGTCAAAGGTCAAGAGAGTGTGATGATACAAGGAGAAAATATTATTATAGCTTCGGGGTCTGAGCCGATGGATGTGAAGGCGTTTCCTTGCGATGCAGCGCAAAAAATCTACAACTCCACGACGATCCTTGAGATGACAACGTTGCCAAAAACGCTGGCAATTATTGGCGGAGGTTACATTGGATGCGAATTCGCCTCTTTGTATGCAGAGCTTGGCGTGAAGGTGATTTTGTTAGAAGCGCTGCCGATGATTGTCTCACTGCAAGGGAAAGCTATTTCCGATACGCTGACGGCAGCGTTTAAGAAAAAAGGGATCGATGTTCAGACAGGCGTGATGGTTGAAGGGATTGATAAAACAGCGAAAGGGTTGTCAATTCGTTTGAAAGATAAAAGTCCGATTGAAGCGGATGCGGTGCTTGTTTCCATTGGAAGAAAAGTGGTTTCTCAGGGGCTGGGGCTGCAAAATGCGGGAGTGGTTGTTTCAGACCGCGGGGTGATCCCTGTAAACGATAAAATGGAAACGAATGTTCCTGGGATCTATGCTGTGGGAGATGTGACAGGAAAATTAATGCTGGCGCACGTGGCTGCCCACCAAGGGATTATCGCTGCGATCAATGCAACAGGCGGAGATGCTGCCATGCATTATAACGCTGTGCCTGCGGTGATCTTTACTTCGCCGGAAATTGCGATGGTTGGCATGACGAAAGAAGAAGCGATCGAAAAAGGATATACGGCAGGAACGGGAAAGTTTCCCTTCCAGGTGCTCGGAAAATCGATTGCCACCATGGACACCGACGGTTTTGCAGAGGTCGTGATTGATAAGAAAACAGGACAGATTTTGGGAGCACAAGTGGTTGGTTATGAGGCTGCATCGTTGATTGCAGAGATGACGCTGGCGATTGCCAATGAATTGACAGCAGAGTGTGTGGCCGATACGATTCATGCCCACCCAACGCTTCCGGAAGCGGTACATGAGGCGACACTGATGGCCATGGAGACGCCGCTCCATATGCCGCCTAAGAGGGTGTAATGACTGATGAAGATGTTTTCGACTCACGTCCTGCCGTGAAGTTGAGAGTCTTAAATAAACTGCCTGAAAATCCAGACCCAGGCCATGGACGATTTCCTTCTTGGTTGCATCGGCAGATTCCTCGAGGAGGAACTCTTTTCCAAACCGATGCGATTGTTAAAAAATATCGGCTGAACACCGTTTGCGAAGAAGCCAAATGCCCCAATCGATTGCATTGTTATTCGCATAAGACGGCTACTTTTTTAGCGCTGGGGAGCGCTTGCACGCGCAACTGCGGCTTTTGTGATATCGATTTTACGAAAGAGCCACTGCCACCTGAGAAAGATGAACCGGAGAGAATTGCGTTATCGGTTGGAGAATTGGGGCTGAAACATGTTGTGATTACGATGGTGGCTAGGGATGACCTTGCTGATGGGGGGGCGGCCCATATGGCTGAAATCATTCGGTCGGTGAGAGAGAAAAATCGAGGCTGCACCATCGAAGTACTTACGTCGGATTTCAATGGCAATTTTCCAGCGATGGATTTAGTTCTGAATGAAAAGCCAGAAGTTTTTAATCATAATGTTGAAACAGTCAGGGCAATGACGCCTCGTGTTCGGCATAAAGCGACCTATGATAGAACACTTTCTGTCTTAAAATACGCCAAAGAATCGGGCAAATCATCGTTTGTCAAATCGGGTCTTATGGTTGGGCTTGGCGAGACAGAAGATCAGGTGTTGGAGACATTGCAAGATCTCAAAACAGCAGGCTGCGATATTGTAACGATTGGCCACTATTTGCAGGCGGATCGGCGGAAATTGATGGTCAAATCGTTCGTCACACCCGAGCAATTTAAACGGTACGAAGAGTATGGGTACAGCCTGGGAATCCAGCAGATGTATTCAGGACCTTTTGTCCGATCTTCTTTCAATGCTGGTGAAGTTGCACAACTCGCAGCAAATAAGGGTAGTCCTTAACATGTAATGCTAAGCTCTGCTTGCGGAGACATGCAATCTGCTGCGTTGTCGTGCATCGCCAACCCCATAAAGGGGTTGGCTCCTTCGGATTCCCGCCTTCGGCGGCTTCTTACATCTTGCCCGCCTGCGCTGCGCATAGCTTAACATTACATGTTTAAGGACTACCCAAATAAGAACAAACCTGCTACAACTGCGCGTTCCAAAAATGAAATATAAGGATAGCTATGCGATGGCTCTGTTTACTCTCTTTGGTTTTTTCGATCCAACTTTTTGCTGCTCCCAAAAATCGGATCGCTAACGGCCATTTTACCTACGGCCAAGAAATATTAGAAATGGTGCAGATTGAAGGAACTGAATTGATCGCAGGTAAATTGCGAAAACAGTTTGAACACGCTCAAAACCAAGCAGCTCGAGAGCCCGATAAGGCCTTCCAATATTTGGCTGCACCAGCAATTTTCGAAGGACATAGTCAATCAGAAAGAATTGCTGGCCATGAAGTTGGCGTTTGCCATTTCATTGGTCGAAGATTTACGATGGAAGACGAACATTTGACAACTTCCTTTAACTTAAAGGTTGGTGGCAGGGCTTATCCAGTCCAATTATTTGGAATTTTTGATGGCCACGGCGGTGGTGAAGCTTCTCGTTATGTGAGAGAAAATTTAGAACGCAAATTACACGCAACGCTCAATGAGTTCTGTGCCGGTGGATTAACTGATGAAGCTATCTGGAATGCTCTGAAAATCACCTTTGTCAGATTGAACGGAGAGTTCAATGAGTGTCGGTCAGGAACAACCGCCACTGTTGGGATGATCGTGAATGGAAAGTTATGGACCGCCAATGTAGGCGATTCAAGAACCATTCTGGACAATGGCATTCAGCTTAGTGAAGATGCAAAACCAACAGATCCTCGCTATCGGCAAGGAATCGAAAAACGAGGAGGTACTGTCCTCTTTAATCGAGTCAATGGGATTCTTGGTGTAGCACGAGCTGTGGGAGATCATAATGTGGGTGCTGTCAGCGCAAGACCCAAAATCACGGTTTATCCTTTATCAATGATCTCAAGGGGGAGCCATTTGATCTTGGCATGCGATGGAATTTACGATGTATCCAGCACAAGACAAGTAGCTGCTGCTGTTCGCGCTCATTACAATCAATCAGCTGTGGAATTAGCCAAAAATATCGTCTATTCCGCTTACCAAGCGGACTCTGGAGATAATCTCTCTGCGTTAGTTGTTAAGCTTTAATATCCGTTAAAAGTCTGCTAAGAATGTTCTTCTATAGAAGCCCAGCGGAAGTCGATTTGGAACAGGTAGTTGAGATGGACTCCCTTGACATAGGGCTGCTCCAGATAGAGCGCCATTGTCTCGATCAGCGGGATGGAGGGGAGTTCATCGAAGAAGATCTTTTCTGCAGCTTCGATATGTTTCCATCGTTCAGATTCAGAACATGAGGCGATGGCCTCGGTATGGCGGATGTACTCGGGGTTTTCCCAGCCGGTGAAATTCGGTTGGATATTCTTGTATTTGAAAATTTCGAGCATATTGACGAGGTCATCGTATTGGATGATCCAGCCCATCCGGGCAATATCAAATTCTTGATGTGAATATTTATGAAAAAAAAGCGCTGAATCGCTCTCTTCGTTATTAACGCGGATGCCTAAATTCTCAACCCACATTTGCTGGATAGCTTGGATAACGCTTGGCGAGAAGGAGTTTGCTGCAAAATGGATGGTCAATGTGGGAAAGTTCTGAGCGGTGAGCCCAAGCTCTTTTAGCCCTTTAGCGAAACATTCTTTGGCGAGGGTGACATCGTTGTCTTTAAACCAAGGATGCCACTTTTCTTTTTTCAAAATCTTAGGGATCAGACCGAGTGGAGCAGGAGAATTTTCATAATGCAACACATCCGTGATGATTCTCTCGCGATCGATCGCTAAAGAAAGTGCTTTTCGGATATTTGCATTGTTGTAGGGGAATTTCTCCGTATTAAAAAAGAGCCAGTGGGTGCCGGCGCCTTGGACGGAGTGGAGCACTCCTTTAGCGCGCAAATCAGCAATGGCGTCCGAAGGGATTTTGATAAAAGGTTCTCCAAGCCAGTCGATCTCTTTTTTTTCAAACATCAGAAGAGCGGTCGTTTGGTCTTTCACAATCAAATAGTCGAGTTCATCCAGCTGCACCCCGGACGCGTTCCAATAGTGAGGATTTTTATGGAGGATGATCTGATCCTTAAACGCATACTTTTTTAACTGAAACGGGCCGCAGCAGACGATGTGCTCATAATCAAGCCGATCGTATCTCATGCTTTTGTGAACGGGCGCAAAGACGGAGTTGATGAGGACATTTAAGAAATTTTTATTGGGCTTTTCGAGTTCAATAACGAGTGTTTTATCATCCAAGGCTTTGAGTCCGACTTGGTCGACAGAGAGTGTTCCGAGATAAGCTTTTTTGCCGTTTTTAATAAAATGGAAAAGATTGGTGTTTGGAGAAAAATAAGCAGGGGTCAAGGCGGTTTTCCAGGTTTCAACGAAATCTTCGGCAGTGACTGCCGAACCGTCCGACCAGCGACTTTCTTTTAAGACGAAGGTATAAGTTTTAAAATCGTCCGAGATGCGGTAAGAGCTGGCAAGATCTAATTGAGGAACAAGATTTTGATCCAAGTAGACAAGGCCTGCAAACAGCATCCTGACAATTCCCTGAGAGGACATAGCGGTGCTAATTCTCGGGTCAAGGGAAGGAACGTCGGCAGCGATGCAGGTACGTAGGACTTGACGTTTTTGGCCGGCAGCAGAGCTATTCTGACATGAAGCGAGCAAGATCGTTAACAACAAAACAAGCCTGGAGAAAAACTTCAGCCTCCTTGCCATCATCATGAAGAAAACTTGCCTTTGTGAAGAATTTAGTTTCCAATTGATTTCATTAAAAAAGGAGTTTCAGCCAAAAGCTATTTAATTGCAATCACTTAGTTTAAACGGGCCCACTTGAAGTCCATCAAGGTATGGTTGGGAGTGAAGTGAAGATTTTTTTTCTTCATGAATTGATAACAGGACTCAAAGAGGGGGATAATCGACATCTCGCGGATGAACAGCTCTTCAATTTGATAAAGTAAACGTTTTCTTTTTTCTTCATTCGTTTCGAGTTGCAACTCATGGAACATCTTCTGAACGTCCGGATGGGACCATTTGCTCAGATTCATCGGTTCGAGGGGGTTGGCGAAGCAGTTAAGGGTGTAGAAAGGGTCGTTAACCCAAGGCTGCCATCGAATTAAGGCAAGCTGGAAATCTCCGGAAATAATGTTCGATAACAGCGTTTTATAATCGTGGCCTTGAATGGTTGTTGATAAACCTAATTTTTTCTTCCATTGCGAGGAGATAAAATCTGCTGACGGTTTCCCAAAGATAGTACGTTGAGTAAAATCAATGGTTAAATGAGGAATCGTCGAGGTCGAATAGCCGCTTTCTTCCAAACCTTCTTCAAAAAGGGCTTTCTCATTTTCTGATTCGAATAAAGGGTGTTTATGAATTTGACTATGCGAAGTCGGCAGAGGCGAATAGGCAGGTTTTTTGAAATATTCAATCGTTTCTAGGAGATGGAGTCGGTCAATAGCAAGAGAAAGCGCTTGTCGTATTTTGTGGTTTTTAAGGAAGGGATGTTGGGTATTGCAGATGCACCAGTAAATCCCTTGGTCAGGAAAAGTCAAGGCATCATCATTGCTGCCCGGTTTAAAATATTTTTCCCATATTCCCCAGGGAGCGCCGAGCCAGTGGATTTTATTTTGGTTGAACATTTCATATGATTGCGTTTGATGGCTGGTTGCAATTAAAACGCGTTCCAGGTGAATTTTTTCTTTGTCCCAATAGTGATTGTTTTTGATGAGAACATACCTGCTGTCTTTCTGGTTTTTTTCAATTTTAAATCCTCCGTTGCAGACGTATCGCGGCCCTTCTTCTTGAGGCCAATTCGGGGCATTGATATCGATATTTTTGCAGACAGGGGCAAATAGGGGATGAGCCACATATTCTAGGAAGTTGGGAGAAGGGGATTCGAGTTCAACCTTTAAGGTGTAGTCTCCCAAAGCGTGCACGCCTACTTGGTTCATGTCGACCATGTCTTTTTTGGCGAGTTCGGCATTTTTGATCTGATATAAAAGATAGGCAAATGCCGTATTAAAGCGGGGGGTTAAAATTTTTTTCCAAGCGTATTCGAAGTCATAACTTGTTAGAGGAGAGCCGTCCGACCAGAAGCTGGGGCGTAATGTGAAAAGATAGATTTTTCGATCAGGAGAAATTTCGATATGCTCTGCGATTCCTTTTTCGAGAGTTCCATCAGGTCCGATGCGCATGAGCCCTTCGAATAACATTTTTAGGAATAAAGCAGACATCGAATCTCCGCCGATTCTCGGATCTAAAGAGATGATAGTGTTTTCGAGGCTCAGGCAGAGTACCTGTTGTTTTTTGACTTCGCTTCCCCAATATAGCAAAAGTGTTTCAAGAGAATCTAAAAATCGGCTTTGTAAGTGGGTGTTTTCGGTCTCAAGGAGATAGCCGAAAACAAATGAATCGTTCATAGCAAGTGAAAGCGAAGCTTGTTTGACTTCCGGAAGATCGACGGATAAGAGATGGTAGCGTGCTAGTTCATAGAAAGTGCCGTTTGGAATACGGACGATTGCGAGTAAAAGCGAATCTTTGACGGAGCTTTTAAAGACATAGTCGGAGGAATCCGCCAAAGGGAGTTCAAAAGCGTCCATCGAAAGTTGAATAAGGGCTGTTAATGTCGATACAGGGAGTATTGCCTGCATTTCAATCGGGGAAATCGCATAGAAGACATCTTCAATCCGTTCGGGAGGAACATGAGGAAGGGCCAGTTTTAAAGAATGGAGCGTTTCTTCTTGCTTGATCAAGATCCCGCCGTTGAAATCTCTAAATTCTCCAATATACAACTTCAAATGAGCCCCGATTTTCTGTCGAGCGGCAAAAAAATTCAAGGAGCCGTCGCTGCGTAAAATGGAAGGATGTGGTGTCAATAGGACTCGAAAAATATAAGCGCAAATCGGCTGGTGCTGTTCGAGATATTTAACCAGCTGTTTTCTTTCCAAAATCCACTGAAAAAAGGAACTTTTTTGTTTCAGTAGGGTGTCGATAGAAATTGCATCTAAACTCTCTGGCCGGACGCAAATGACGGTAAAAATCAGCTCGTCGGCTGTTTGCGATTCGTACGACATCATGACTTGGGGCAAGTCCGAGCCGTGTTCGATCTGCTGGCTGAGTGTCAAGATGTTGCGTAAAACCTCTTCTTGATTGCGCGTCATAAAAACGGTCGGAACAAGCCGCTCGACGCTGCTGAGTAATTGATTTTCTAGAGAGTTCTTTAATGCTTTGATGTCAGAAAGTGTAAAAGAATGGTTACTATGCCTTTCAAATTCGGCGTAGATCGTTTTAATGGTGTCGTCAGCACCTTGAAAGAGATAGACGGAACCTTTCACAATGGTGAGATCAGGAATGATCTTTTGGACCGCTTTGAGCAATTGCGTCTGATCAAAAAGTTCGTAACGTCCGCCGAGTGACAGCTGAACTAAAATGCCAATCACCCATTTAGAGGCAAAAGGGAATTCCAACTTGGTTGGCAGGATTCGCACCTCAATGCCGCGGGTTTTGGAAGAAAGATGAACCATGCCGAGCAATTTCTTTTTTTTCAGATACTGCGCAGTTAGTAAACGTGCAAGGTGTTTAACAGAACGTTTACGTAGAAACTCATGATCAAAATAGGCAAGAAGCCGATCTTTATCTTTAAAGAGCGTCGGTTCTAATTGTTGCGGAAAACGACTGATAAGATCGCTGAGTGTTCGATCAAGACTTTTAAGTTTATCAATGTCCATTGTATGCTAAGAACCGCCTCGCTTCGACAAGATAACTGTCTTTTACTTTTTGGTACATCCTTTTTTACGAGAAAAATTTTGCTTTTAATTCGGCTGTAGTGATAAAATTGGCCCCAGTTCAGAAGCTTATTAAGAGCTAATTAAAACAACGGAGGTTGTTATGACAATGCAACAAGGCTCACAACCCAATCCTTGGGTTCAAGAGAAATTCAATGAGATTACATCTCATTGCGCTTGGCATGCTGAATTGACGGGGATTGAGGCAGAAGCTTTACTGCGCTTGAAACCGTCTTTTACGTATTTAATCAGACAGGGCGAAAAGGTCGATCATTTTTACCTGTCCTTTGTCAAGGGTGAAGAGTTCTGCCATCTCCCCTTTACCATCGATTATTCCTCGCTCCAATGGTTTTATCGAAACACACATCCTCACTTTGCGCGGGATCTAGAAACCTTTATTCCTGTGATTATGCATAAAGATGCGGCAGAGTGCCATTCTTTAATGCAATTTGCAAAGAAAGGGTAATGGGTTGGGGGCAGCTCGTACTGCCCCCTCAATAAGTGCTTCTCAGGAAAATACCAACCTGTTAAAGGACAAGTTTGACAGGGGTGGATTTTCTAATGTCGGCCGGGGATCAAAACGATCTCATCGATCGGGTTGCGGGGATAATATTGGCGGGGGGCCAAGGCACCCGTTTGTTCCCCCTCACTAAAACGCGTTGTAAACCGGCAGTAGGGTTTGGAGGGAGATACCGCCTCATCGATATCCCGCTTTCCAATGCGTTAAATTCCAAGATCAACAGACTGTATGTCATCTCCCAATATTTTGCCTCGAATCTCCATCAACATATTCTAGGGACCTATCGGTTCGATTTGTTTAAAGAGGGTGGCATCGAACTACTTTGCCCGGAAGAAGATGCGGAGGATCGGAAAGCCTGGTTTGAAGGGACTGCCGATGCTGTCAGAAAAAATCTCCAGCATTTGCTCAAAGCACCCGTCGATTATTATCTGATCCTCTCCGGCGACCAGCTCTACAATATCGATTTAGTCGATCTGCTTCAGTTTGCAAGGAAGACTCAGGCTGAGATGGTCGTGGCTTCTCTTTATGTTTCTGAAGATGAGGCGCATCGGATGGGCGTCATGAAGATCGATGAGACGTTCCACGTCAAAGAATTTAAGGAAAAACCCAAAACAAAAGCCGAATTAAAACCGTTCGAAGTGAAAAAAGACGGCAAAAGAAGCTATTTGGCCTCCATGGGCATCTACGTTTTCCGGCGCGATATTTTGATTTCCCTCATGCAGCAGCCGGGAGTCGATTTTGGCCATCATCTGATTCCTTTCCAAACGGCCAAAGGTAGTACCTACGCCTATATTTATGAGGGATATTGGGTCGACATTGGGACGATTGCCTCTTTTTATGAGGCGAATATGAGTCTTTTAAACCAGCACCACTGTCTTCAAACCTATAATGAAACAAATCCGATTTATACGAAGCCGCATAACCTGCCCAGTCCTTTGATTATCAATACCCGCATTCATCGATCGTATATCAGTCAAGGCTCGATCATTGAAGCCGATGAAATTGATCATAGCGTGATTGGAATGCGATGCAGAATCGGGAAAGGAACAAAAATCCGTCATTCGATCTTGATGGGACACCAGTGGTATTCTGCTCCGTTGCATCAACACCCTCCGCTGCCGCAAAATTTTACCATCGGTGAAAACTGCACGATCGAAAAAACCATTATTGATGAACATACCTGCATCGGAAATAACGTCCGTCTAATCAATAAAGACAAACTCCAAACCTATGATGGAGAGGGCATCTGCATCCGCGATGGAATTATTATCGTCACGACCGGGGCGCAGCTTCCGGATAATTTCACTCTTTAAATTTTAAGAGGGTGTCTTCAAATTTCGAATGCCTATATTCGAGATTATTTTCTCGCAGGTTAGCATTTCTTTGTGTCGGTCATATTTATGCAATATGGCCGACACAAAGAAATGCTAACCTGCAAAAAAAGAACTCGAATATAGGATATTCCAAATTTGAAGACACCCTCTAAGGTATCCTTGTCATTCTTGAGAAATGAACCTATCTCAATAAATTTCTCAATGATCTTTTCGACAATTTTCGCTTTAAATCGATTAATTTAGCAAGAACCATATTAAAAATATGACGCTTGCTAAATTAATCGATTTAAAGCGAAAATTGTCGAAAAGATCATTGAGAAATTTATTGAGATAGGTTCATGCAAATCTGGGCACTGGCTGACCTTCATTTGGCACATAGCGTCCCTTCTAAAAATATGGCCGTTTTCGGTCCTATTTGGGAAGGCTACATGGCCAAGATGGCGGCTTCTTGGAAAGAAATGATCAAGTCAGAAGATTTAGTCCTCCTTCCCGGCGATATCACCTGGGCAATGAGGCTAGAAGAAGCCAAGATCGATTTGGAATGGATTGATGCACTTCCGGGAACTAAGGTGATGATCCGTGGCAATCACGACTATTGGTGGAGTTCGGCAAAAAAAATGTCAGCCATTTTTCCGCCCTCTGTCCATTTTATTCATAATACGGCGTTTCATTGGAAAGATGTTGCCGTCGGAGGAACCCGTCTTTGGGATACTCCCGAATACAATTTCAATGGGTATGTCCATTTTCAAGAAAACCCGAAAGCCCGACCTGCCGAAGAAAGGACTGATCAAGACGCAGCGATTTTTGAAAGAGAGCTGGAGCGTCTTAAGTTGAGCTTAAAGCAGATGAATCCTTCAGCCAAGCTCAAAATTGCCATGACCCATTATCCGCCGATTTCAGCCGACCTGCAGCTTTCGAGGACTTCTACTCTTCTTGAAGAGTTCGGCGTTCAGATTTGTGTTTTCGGACATTTGCATAATTTGAAGAAAGACAAACCGATGTTCGGGCAGGTCAGGGGAGTGAAGTATCTGCTGACGGCTGCAGACTATCTAGATTTTCGCCCACTTCGGGTCATCTAAGTAAAAAATGATTTGGCTGGTTTTTTGATTTATCTCGTTTTATACTTCCCACCATAAAATGCAGCGGAAAAAGCCCTTCTTTTTATTGGAGATTGTCATTGCCATTTTCTTGGTGGGGCTTTTTTCTACGTACTTCTTGCGCTCATCTATCAAGTGTCTCCACCAAGAGCGTAAAGCGCTTCTCGATCTTGAGTTTGAAAGACTATACGATCTTAAACGCATGGAGTTGATCGTAAACAATTGGCATAACGTCGATCAATTGCCCGTCAAGGGAAGAGAGGCGAAAGAAGAGAAAGTTCCCTTTAAAGTAGAACTCGCTGGTAAACCATACTTTAGAGATAAATCATTCTGGGTGTTTTGCCCCAAAAAACACAAAACGGCACACATTCTTTGCATTAAAGAAGGAAAAAAGAATAAGCATTACTTCTTGAACCTATCTCCGCAATAATTTTCGTCGATTTTCGGGATTATTTTGGCCTATTTTCGACTTTTTCGGAGTGGATTATATAAACTTGCGTATATTATCCCCTCCAAAAAAATCGAAAATCGGCTCAAAAGAACCCGAAAATCGACTGAAACTTATTACGGAGATAGGTTCTTAGTAAGAAAAGCCGATGCCAAGACGTGAGCTGTTTCTAAATGCTCGGGAATATCGATCCCAAATCCCTCATAAGAGGTTTCATGGACGCGGACTTTCAAGCCGTGATAGAGAAAATTGAGCTGTTCGAGCTGCTCTGCCTCTGCTAAATGAGAGGTGGGGAGTTCGATGAGGCGGCTTAGAGCGTCTTTGGTATAGGCATAGATCCCAATGTGTTTGTAGTGAATCGTTTCTGTTATGTCCCGGTGGAATGGAATCGGAGAGCGTGAAAAATACAGCGCATAGCCATCCTGATCGGTCACCACTTTGCAGATATGAGGAGAAAGAACATCCTCAGACTTAATGATCTTTTTTTTCAGTGTCCAGACATCGGAAATATCGGACTGGGCTGTTTGTAAAAGCTCGCCGATTATCTGCTGATGTAAAAACGGCTCGTCTCCTTGCCAGCAGACAAACACATCGGCATCGATTTTTTTCCGCCGCAAGAGTTCTCCAAGACGCATTGTCCCTGAGGGGCAGCTCTCTTTCGTCATGACCGTATGGGCGCCAAAAGATCTTGCTACCTCGGCCGTTTCTTCCGCATCGACGGCAATGGTCACTGAATTAAAAAATGGAACCGATTTTGCGGCTTCCCAGACCCATTGAATGAGAGGTTTATCATGGAGAGGCGCTAAAATCTTGCGTGGAAACCGAGTCGATTTCAAACGGGCAGGGATGACACAGGCGATTTTTCTCATTTGAGGTACCATGCAACGGTTTTTTCCAGCCCTTGAGGAAGCGTATGCCGCTGCGTCCATCCGAGCTCGGTTTTGATTTTGCTGCAATCGATCGCATATCTTAAGTCGTGGCCGGGGCGGTCTTTGACAAATGTGATGAGGCTATGCAATTTTTTGGCATCTTTAGCAAGCCGAGGTGCCAAACAATCGATTAATGTATGTAAGAGATCGATGTTACGCATCTCCGTTTCTCCGCCGATATCATAGACTTCTCCCGGTTCCCCTTTTTCTAAAATCATCCAGAGGGCTTCTGCATGATCGTCGACATAGAGCCAGTCGCGGACATTAATTCCTTCGCCATAAACCTGTAAAGGATTGCCTTGAAGGCAATTACGGATCATATGCGGAATAAATTTCTCCTCATGCTGATAAGGACCATAATTATTGGTGCAATGAGACATTGTCGTTGAAAGTCCATACGTATGGCCCCAAGCGCGGACAAAATGATCGGAAGCAGCTTTGGAAGCAGCATAAGGCGAATTGGGCCGATAGGAAGAGGTTTCATTGAACGTACCGTTTTCCAGCGAGCCATAGACTTCATCTGTCGACACATGATGGAAGTGCAGATGGGGCAGCTGCCTGACAACTTCAAGAAGGGCAAAAGTGCCGTAAACATTGGTCTCTAAAAAAACAGATGGCTCTTGGATGCTGCGGTCGACATGGCTCTCTGCAGCAAAATGGACAATCGCTTCAAGTTGATATTCTTGACAAAGACGTTTGATTAAAACAGAGTCGCAGATATTGGCCCGAATAAAAGTATGGCGCGGATTGTTGATAAAATCGGCCATATTTTTCTCATGGCCTGCATAGGTCAGAAGATCGACATTGACGATTTGGTCCATTTTTTGAAGACCTGAGCGGATGAAGGCAGATCCAATGAACCCTGCTCCTCCGGTCACTAAAATCCGTTTAAAGCGCATGGATAAATTCCTTGATCGTTGTTTCCCAAGATCGGGGAGCAATTCCTAAGAGATTTTCTATCTTGGTAGTATCGAGAGCAGAATAGATCGGCCTTTGAGCCAGCTGCGGAAAAGTCGATGAATTGACGGCGAAGACTTCTTTACAGGCGAGCGGAATGCCTCGGTCTTGAGCCGTCTCGAGCATCTGCTGGGCGACTTCAAAGCGCGAGGTTTCTCCTCGATTGGCAAAATGAAAAATCCCTGAGTGGCAAAGGAGCGATAAAATAACCTGAGATAGATCCTGGACATAGGTGAGGCGGTTTCTCTGGTCGCTGGCGACATAGATTTTTTCTTCTTTTTGGATCCTGTCAAGAATCGAAGAGACAAAGTTTTTTCCGCCTTGTCCAAATACCCATGAGGTTCTTAAGATACAGGCTTGCGGAAAAATATCTAAAAGACGCTGTTCCCCTTCATATTTTGTTCGTGCATAGGTGCTGACCGGTTTGCATGGATCGTTCTCTGTAAAAGGTTTGTCTCCTGCGATTCCGAACACATAATCCGATGACAAATGGATCAGCTTTAGATCAAAATTGTGTGCAACATTTCCTAGATTTTCAGGGCCAATCGCGTTGATTTGATGGGCGAAATCCGGTTCTTTTTCTGCTTGATCGACATTGGTGTACGCTGCACAGTTGATGATGTGCGTGACATCTTTTCCTGCTTGGCTATGGAGAAAGTCTTTGATATGTTTGAGCGAAGAAATATCGACCTCTTGACGTGTCGTTGCAATAGAGTCGATTTGTTCATTGCGAGAGCGATTTTTCAACGCGGTTCCGACAAGCCCCTTTGCTCCTGTTATCCACAGTTTCATCGGAAGATATCCTGAAAGTAAGGCGACGACTGATCGCGATTTGAAACGACGGCCGTTTTTGTCGGCCACTGGATGTTCACATGCGGATCATCGAAGCGGAACGTTTTTTCCGTTGAGTGGTCGTACACGGCGCTGACTTTGTAATGGACATGAGCGCCGCCTTCGCTGACGACACAAAAACCGTGGGCAAACCCAATCGGGACAAACAGCTGCTCATGCTGGTCTGCACTCAAATAGACGCCTTCCCATTTTCCAAAGTAGGGGGAGTCGGGACGGATATCGACCGCGACATCGTAAATTTTTCCCTGGAGGACGGAGACGAGTTTTGCTTGGCCCGGCTCGCTTTGGTAGTGCATCCCGCGAACCACATCTTTTTTAGAATAGGAAAGATTATCTTGAACGAATTCGCATTCGATGCCGTATTCGGTATACCTTGGTCTTCTGTAACATTCTTTAAAAAATCCTCTGTCATCATCGAAGACGCTCAGTCTGATTAATTTTAAGCCTGGTAAAGATAAGTTGATTATTTCCATCATTTTCTATCTTAATTCAAGGTTGCTTTTTTTAGAATGCGTACTTTATAATTTTTTCCGGCGTTTTTATTAACCAGAGGGGTCAACAGATGACAAGATGCGATAGCGAGACAAAGCAAAATTGGTTAAGAAATTGCAGGACAGTGTTCTTGCAACACGGCCGCAATTTCTTAACTAATTTTGCGAAGTAGCAGCGAGCAGATTATCATCTGTTGACCCCTCTGGTTAATAAATGTTTAGGATGGAGATTTTAATATGCACATCATGCGGAATTTAGGACATGTTGTCGGAGGAACTTTGTTAATCGCTGCCACGACGATCGGGGTAGGGATGCTTGGGCTTCCAGTCGCAACAGGCCCCGGAGGATTTGTTCCTGCAACATTTGTCTACATCCTCACTTGGTTCTTTATGTTATGCACCGGCCTTTTGCTCCTCGAAGTCTGCACTTGGATGCCAGCCGAAGCCAACCTCATCACCATGACCCATCGGCTGCTGGGACCAATTGGTAAAGCTGTCTGCTGGGTTGTATACTTATTTCTTTTCTTTACAGCGATGATTGCCCACGTCTCCGGAGGAGGCAGTACACTCGTCGATATTCTCAATTTAAGTTTTGGCCTTGCAATGCCTCCAAATGTTGCGATGGTGGTCTATGTCCTGATTTTTTCTCCAGTTGTCTATATGGGGACGCGCTCGGTCGATCGGTTCAACCTGCTCATGATGACAGGCGTTTTGATCACCTATGTGCTGTTTATTGTATTTTCTGCAGGTAGGGTTGATATCGATCTTCTGAAATATGCTGATTGGAGTAAAGCCTGGCCCGCGCTCCCGGTCTTATTTACAGCCTTTACTTACCAATTGATCATCCCGACACTGATGACTTACATGGATCGTGATGTCAAAAAGGTGAGGCTTTCGATTATTCTCGGGAGCTCGATTCCTTTGATTGTCTACCTGATCTGGGAGCTGCTCATTTTAGGGATTATCCCTGTCGATACGCTGATCCAAGCTAAAGCTCGCGGAGAAACCGCCGTTATGCCCCTCAAGGAATTACTTCAAAATCCTTGGGTCTTTAAGATCGGCAGCTGTTTTGCTTTCTTGGTGTTGACGACTTCCTACGTTGCTTTATCACTAGCTTTTTTGGACTTTGTTGCCGATGGCCTCAAGATCGAAAAGAAAGGGATTAAAAAAATCGCTCTCTGCATGGGGATCTTTTTCCCGCCGATGATCATCGCGATGCTCTATCCCGATATTTTTATTACTGCCTTGGAATATGCCGGCGGCATCAGCTGCGCATTGCTTTTCGGGTTACTGCCCCCCGTCATGGTCTGGGTTGGGAGATATTTGAAAAAATACGAGCATCAAAACATCCAGCTTCCCCAGCTTCCAGGGGGAAAGCTCGTTTTAACCGTCCTCATGCTGTTTACGTTTGTTGAATTGATTTTACAAGTGATGAATCAAATTAACCGATTTTAGTATAGTGGTTGGGTGATGAAAAAAAGAGTTTTGGTTACAGGGGGAGCTGGTTTTCTCGGCTCCCATCTTTGCGAAAGGCTTTTAGCCCAAGCTTGCGATGGGGGCTGTGAGATCCTTTGCCTGGATAACTTTTTTACAGGCTCAAAACAAAATATCGTTCCTTTCCTCGACAATCCTTTTTTTGAGTTGATTCGCCATGACGTCTGTGTTCCACTGAATGTTGAAGTCGACGAGATCTACAATTTAGCGTGTCCTGCCTCCCCGATCCATTACCAATCCGATCCTGTCCAAACGACCAAGACCAGCATCCATGGAGCAATCAACATGCTCTCTCTGGCCCAAAGCCTGAATGCAAAAATTCTCCAAGCCTCTACCAGCGAAATCTACGGAGATCCCGAAGTCCACCCTCAACATGAAGGGTACTGGGGCAATGTCAATCCGATCGGTCCCCGCTCGTGCTATGATGAAAGCAAACGGTGCGCTGAAACGCTTTTCTTCGATTACCACCGGCAGTTTAATCTGCCGATTAAAGTCGTGCGAATTTTCAACACCTACGGTCCGCGGATGCATCCGCAGGATGGCCGCGTGGTTTCTAATTTTATTGTTCAAGCGCTCCGCGGCGATCCGATCACGATCTACGGTGAAGGAAATCAGACCCGCTCTTTTTGCTATGTCGATGATTTGATCGAAGGGTTCGTTCGGATGATGAATTCCGGTCCTGAGTTTACCGGCCCTGTCAATCTCGGCAACCCTGCCGAATTTCGTATCCTAGAGCTCGCTGAGCTCGTTCTTAAGATGACAGGCTCTTCTTCCCGCCTTGTTTTCAAACCGCTTCCCCAAGATGACCCTAAGCAACGCAAGCCCGATATCAGCCTTGCCGAGCAACAATTGCAATGGACTCCCAAGATCATGTTAGAAGAAGGGTTAGATCGGACGATTCATTACTTCAAAAAATTGTTTTCTAAAACCCCGGAACAAGTCAACTCTTTATAGGAGGCTAGATATGGCAGCTAATTTTGTTACAGGACTTCTTGATTCGGGACTCAAAAAGGCGCTCGAGAAGAATAAAGATTATCAAAAGGTCAAAGAAGAGTTAGAAGAAGATGCTGACTATCTTAGCACCGCTGAAAAAATTTTCGCTGTGATCTTATTTGGGGGTATTGCATTGTTTGCAGTAGGGATGGGTTATTGTGCGGGAAGCAAAGAAAAAGCAGGCGGATTGATGATTGGCGTTGCCGTGCCAACGACTATTGTGGCGTATAGTTGTTATCAAGCTTCTGAAAATTTCATCACACAAGTCGAAGAAGACCCTTTGAAACTCATGACTTTGACCAGCCCCGATAAGCCGATCCGCATCAATAAAGCAGCAGTGCAAAAATGTATCATGAATAAGACTCTATTCTTTAGGCCTGTGGTAAATTTTTACATGCGGCATGCTGTTAAAAGCATTACCTTCAGGGACAACCTCTAATTGTCAGGCTTTTCTCGCAAATACCAATAACTTTCCCCGTAGTCATAACTGAGCTCCTCATCACGTCCAATTGACCGAAATGCAATAAAAATCAAATGGTAAGTCCACTCATAGAAAACATGCCTCGGTTGAAGATTGGAGTTGAATCGATGGTTGATGAAGCGCGTTAAGTTTCCTTGTGTGGCATCGATCACAAAACTTCTGCCGATCTCATCCTCAACGGGATATTCATAGCAGTAGTTGTTCAGAGGTTCGAAGTATCTCCGGTCATTTCTTCGGACAATCCCCGTGTATTCTCCGACATAGCTTCCAGCGGCGATCGGTTCTTCGGCGAATAGTCCATAGCCGACGTTGTCGCTGATCCACCTGACAGAGACCTTCGGAATATAACACGCATTGATCTTGTCGATGTATTTCTGGCCGAGCTCCAGAGCTTGTGGAGTAACGAGATTGTTTTTGTATTTGGCTTTGCCTCTTGCCAGGACATCCAACCGATCTTCAAAAGAAAGTGAGGGGAGATATTTGAATGGAATCTGCTTTTCTAACTCTTCTATCGAAGGTAAATGGCCATTGAGCATCATTGGCATAGGTTCACAAATCCTGCCAGGTCAAGACATAAAAAGGCATCACAATCATTCTATTAGGATGTTATAATATCCGCCTATGACAGTTTATGCTGAAGCGTGCCCTGATTTTTATCTCAAAAGATTCGAGAGAGCTGCCTATAGCGCATTGCTTCAAAACTTAAGTCAAGCTAAGCCCAATCCGTATCTTTATGTGACGGAGCAAGGGCTTATTCTGACTCATGTGTTCCATTACATATGGGAGAATTTCAAAGGATGTTTCGGGTGTGAAAATAGAACACAGGTAGAAAAAGTTAACGCCGAATGGCTGAAATTTTTGCATTACGGGTTAATGGAGGGGTATTTTCAACAATCGGCAAATATCCAATCTCTGCATACCCTCAAAGATAAAGTTTCCGAACCTCGTGTTAAAGAGGTCATGAACACCATTCTGGATAAGAAGGGCAACAAGTTAAAAAGAGTTCAACAAACTCTGTCGCAGTATTGCAAGACTTATGAGAAAGCTCTGCGGCCTGCATTATGGAATCGACTTGTTTGGGCACGGACAGTCCACCGCTTTCCGTTGACATTTGGAGAGACTTATCTCGATTTAGCACAGCAGCCTGATTTGATAGAAAATAGGGTCGCCTATCTTTATCGTGCCGCAAGCCCTTTATTCTCTTTGAAAAAAGAATATTCAAATCGGCTCGAAGCTTGCTTTAACGAGGTGAGAAAATGGGCCTCTAGCACGGCTCAATTTGGATATGTCCATTTGCAAATGAGCGAGCGTAAATATCGACAAAAAGAGTTTCACGGTGTGCTGACTCACTTAAATGGTGCTAAATCACTCGAACTTAAACTATCAACGTACCATCGTTATCTTGAATTTATCGCCTCTGCCCGCAAATTATCTCCTGATCATGCTTCCAGGCTCGATCGTTGGAGTGGCTTGAAGACAACCTGTGATGAAATTTGTTATTGGTTTCTCCAAAATCCTCCCGCATTTCCTGAGGGAAATCAAAAACTCCGTTCTGACTTTGTGCAGGCTCTAATCACGCTAGGCGGTTACCATTTAAGCAGTTCAGAATCGGTCGGGACGCGACTTAAATCTTTCTTCGGTTTCACAGGTCAGCAAAAATCTAGCTTAGAGATGGCGCTCGACTGTTATACCCAAGTGCTCGCCTTTTCAGAAGGGGACCAACAACAGGTTATAATCCAAGAATTATGGGATCACATTGACAAGATGCGCAAACTGAAAGTGGATTTAGAGACGTTTCGAAGCACGATATCTAAGCTCGCTTTAGAAAATGAGAACTGCATGGAAACTGCTCAACAAGCGCTCGTCTGTTTAAAATGTTTCTCCAATCCCATGACAATCTCCGCGGAATGGAAGGAAATCGCGACAAGATTTGCTAAAGTCATGGCCATAATTTTTAAAAACAAAGACTTTATCAAACATTTTGTCTTATTGGATCTTTCTCTCCAGCTTGTCAAATCGTATGGCAAGGAAATCCACTATCCATTCTTAGAAATCTTAAGTTGTCATTTATCCCCAGACGACCTCCGCACCGCTCCAATAGAAACGGTCTGGCGATTCCGAAACGGTTGTTATAATGTGGGCCTCCACCACCAAGAACAAAAAGAATGGGGAAAAGCTGCCCGCCATTTTCTGATTTACTTACAGTGTGCTTTACCGGATGGCGAAGCCGATTGGGAAGATTGCTGCCAGCAGTTTGCCGAAAGCCTTGCGATGGTAATTGAAGATAAAGAGACCCACGATCTATTGGAACAAGCGATTTTGTATCATCGCGCATATAAAGCATGCTTTTTCAAATTTTTACAGATGTTATCCAAGGTAGCTTTCGACACTACAAACGGCCCTATGCGGAAGGCTTTTACGAGTCTCCTGTGCAAATATCTTTATTTGAACGAGATTCGCGAAGCGGGAATCAACTTAGAGAACTTTAGGCAGGGAGCTTCCGAACTTGCCTATGAGTATTCCGACAAACAAGAATGGGAAAAAGCCGCCTCTCAATTCCTTCTTTGTATCAAGTGCTTTTCACCCGAAGAGCTTGCTAAATCTCTCGAAGGGGCCAAACTCACCCTTTTCTTTGCTAAAGCATTGGGGCAGTTATTGAAGAAGAACGCAATCAAACAAACGCATCTAAATCTTTTGGATCAAGCGATCAATCATCGTCTCAAATTTACAGAAGAAAATATTGGGCTGTATATTAAATCGTATAAAAAGCCGATGGAAGAGGAGACATGGGTCTTTTTAGTCGATCAAGGGTGCTGTCTTTATTACCTTAGGGGCTGCATTCGCGAAGCTTTCCCCACGAGATATACAAAAGAAGACGTGTTAGAAGATTTTAAATCAGCTGTCGCCATTGCTCCAAAGCATCCTGCGGGCGCTTATGGTTATTTTTTTATTAATGATAAGTATGCAAGCCCGCAAGACTCTATCGATATGATGATTCAGTCGTATCGTTCATGCATTTTGGAGTGGTGCGCGGGGTTTCTCCATCTTTAAAATCACGAGCTGCCTATACTTTTTTTAATATTGAATGTTGATAAAAAATGATTGTTTTACAATAATTTATTGGAAAATTTAGACATCTTTTGGATTCTGCAAAATCCCTAGAAGATTATTGGAGAGGAGCAGTCATGTATCGCCAAGTTCAAATCCGCCGCTTGAGTCGCCTTTTAAGATATTCTTGTATCCTGGGTCTGATCCTAATCCCGTCACTCACAGCTTTTTACTGGATGCATGATGGATTTAGAGTCTATGCGTTTAACCAATCCAAATGGTTTATTCAATTTGCAGATGCCCCTTTTACTGCGATCGATGAACTGTCGACGCATATTAAATTTCTAGGATTTCTAATCGATTTGATTCCATGCTTCTTTTTTTTGCTGACGCTCTTCATTTTGATTAGGCTATTCAAGTCTTATGAACGTTACCATTTTTTTACGACGAAAACTGTCCGCTATATCCGGCAAATTGCGCTCATTTTGTTGATCAGTCAACTTGTTCATCCTTTATATGTGGCTCTTCATAGTTTTATCCTTTCACTCCCTAACCCTGGAGGCGAAAGAATTATTCTTTTTGCTTATGGACCCAACCAGGTCAAAACGTTATTCTTGGCGTGTATCCTTTTTCTCGCTGCTTACATCATGGAAGCAGGCCGCTACTTCCAAGACGAATATTCCGCTACAATTTGAGTGCTTTTTTTTTAAAGCAGGTTTGTTTAAAGTTTAATATTTGAGAATTTTTGGCAAATTTTCGTCTCCTTTGTTGGGGGGTAATATACGAAAGTTGATATAACCTCCCCCAACAAAGGAGACAAAAATTTGCTCAAAAAGTCCAAAAAATCGACAGAAACTAAATCCGTTAACAGTCTCTTAGAAGACGTGCGGCTTTGATTGCATATACCGATTACTGTAAATCTAGCGAAGAGAAATATGCCGATTATTGTGAATGTAGATATTATTTTAGCGAAAAGAAAGATGCGTTCTAAAGACCTGGCAGAAGCGGTCGGGATCACAGAACAAAACCTATCTATCTTAAAAACGGGAAAAGCACGGGCGCTCCGCTTCACGACCTTGGAAGCTCTTTGCAAAGCTCTGGATTGCCAACCTGGTGATCTTCTTGAATATCTAAAATAAGCTCGTTTGCCTATTTAACGGATTCATGCTTGGCTTGGAGTTCACGCCACTTTTTGACGACTTGCGCAGCGATGGTCCCGCCTTCGCGTCCTGATTGACGGAACCGGAGGAAGACGACGACAACGAGTTCGGGATTTTCATACCGATTTTTAGCTTCATCAGGATAGGAGATGGCAGCAAACCAGACGTTATCTTTCGTGACAGCAGGGGAGGTTCTTGAGACGGTCTGTTTATACCGGATTTGGGCGGTTCCCGTTTTTGCAATCAGGTTTTGATGGAGATGATAATAGTCGCTGACAGCAGAGGGGTTGTCGGAATGGTTCCGTATGATCGAAGGACGTGCAGATCCTCGTGCTCCCGCCACGACTTTATGCATCCCCTCTGTGATCATGTTAAACACATCGTCCGGAAACGGAATGGTCCTTTTCAATTCGGTTGGCACAATCGTCACGATATTTTCTTTGTGATCGATTGTTTTCACGGAGAAAAGTTTTTCAGAAAGCGGCATTGCCACTTCAGACAAGGGTTCATGCTCAAGAACGCGTTCTGGCCCTTCCATCTGCTTTACAACATGCGGTTTAACGATCTTGCCTTGGTTGGCAAATCCCGACAACATTGTCGCAGATTGCAAGGTTGAGACCTCTAAAGTGTGCTGCCCTATAGAGAAGGAGTAGAGGCCCGTCCGGTTTTGATCAAGGTCGTTGGGGAGATTTCCCGGGGCTTCATTAGGTAGGTCGATGCCGGTCTTTTCTCCAAGTGCAAACTGCTGGGCTGCGGTCACTAAGCTCATCGGATGCTCAATATGTTCCCCTGCAGCTAATGCGAAAAAGAGGTTGCTGGACTGCTCTAGAGCGCCTATAATGTCGATTTTTCCCATGCCGCTATGCGAGCTGCGGGGAAGACGTCCCCCTTTGTAATTACGATAGTACGGAGTCCCGTCTAACATCGAACCGAGGATCTGTTTAGGGGAGTTTGAGAAGTGATTTCCCTGCAAATCATCGATTAATGTCATGGGATTCAGGTTTTTATGTTTTTCTCTTCGCTCCATCATCGTCTGGTAAGCGGTGACTAATTTAAAAACAGATCCCTGAGCGCTTGTCTGTCGAAAAGCCTGGGATTTTGAAAACCCATATCCATAGAGAGGATAGAAAGCTGCGGCCAGGTCTTTCTCTAAATGCTCACCTTTATGGGTGCGCAAACGTGTGTAATTCCCCTGGAGCGGAGCCGTAAGGTCTTCAAAAGATCTTAAGGTTTTTAAGTATGCCACGCCCAGATGCATAGGAAGCCCATCGAGTTTTTGCTGTAACACGGTTGCACGGGTCCCGGCAGTGACCTTAGTCTTATGAAAATCGATCAGATCATTAAAGTAGGCTTTGAGTTGAGGATGATCTTTCTCTGCGATCGGCACTTGCCCTGTGAGGGCAGTGTAGAGGAAAACGGATCGATACGCATCCCAAAAAGCGGCAAAAAGTTGCTGTTCGATCTTAGCGAGGTAATCGGTGTACGGCCGGGCGTATTTCTTCTGCTCTTTTTCTTCTCGTCGTTTTGTTTTTAGATATTCTTTGAAATGTTCCCTTCGCCAATCGGCAAAATCAAAGTCGGCGAAAAGCTCTTGAACGTCTTCTTTGATTTGGGTGAGTAATTGGACTGCCAGCTGCTCATCCATCCGGTGGTCGGAGAGTGAAAAATGTCCGACGATAGGAACGAGTGGGAGCTCAAAAAGTTCTTGCGGCGCAATGAGATGACAAAGATCAATGACTAGGAGTCGATCATCTTCAACGAGCTCCTTCAAATGAGGATGATAGATCCCATATTCTTGCACTTGAAGGGCTGTTTTGATATCTCCAATGCGGCTCATGACATTTTTAAGCGCGCCATGCTTGGGCAAGATGGCTTGTAGATACCGTTCCCACGACAGCGGCATCTTTTCTTCCAGATAGTGCCCTTGCATGAACGAATAGTATTCCCGCTCGATTGGCCGCATGCCGTCCCAAATTGCACTTAGATAGCCTTCATTTTCCAGCCATTTTTTTACTGCTTGTTCTTTCTCTTTCTTCAAGTCGGGATCCCGGACCGGGATAAAATCGTTCGGATCAAAGCGGGGATACGACGCCATGGCAACCACTTCTCCGGTTTGAGGGATCATCGCAACAACGGCGCCGCCGCGCATCCAGGTCTCATCGAGATCGCCACCTTGACGCGATCCTTCAATGGAACCGAGGAGTTTTTCGGCATAGTCTTGCAATTCGGACGAAAGGGTCAGTGTGATTTTTTTCCCAGGGAGCGACGGGCGAGAACCAGGCATCTCTTGCAAGCAGTTGCCTTTGGTATCGATCTCATAGATATGTTTTCCAACATATCCTCTTAAGGCTTCTTCATAATACGCCTCGACACCCGATTTTCCGATCAAGTCATTCATCGTGTAAGCTTTTTCTTGCAGCTCAACAAACCTGTCATAGACTTCCTCGGGTGTTTTAAACCCTTCCGGCAGGAAAGGATTTTCACCTTGTTGCCGCTCTGTCAAATAGTCGTCTAGTGTATTGAGTTCATGTGCAATTTGAAGATATTTCGTTTGGTCCATGGTTCCGAGATACCCGATGACATCACAGCCGACCTTGCCCAAAGGATAATGCCGCCGGCTGACCCGTTCAGCTTGAAGTCCTACCCAATCTTTTTCCAGCATCCTGAGCCGGTGGAATTGTTCTTCGGTAATATCTTCTTTGATGACAAACGGTGTATGCGGCAGTATCGCAGCCTTGCCGTGGATGATATCTTCAATCTTAGTCACGTCGAGTCCTAGCTCGCGGCTGAGCAGCTGAGCCAACTCTGAAATATATTCGACTCTGGCAGCGACTCTGACTCTTTTACCATCATCTGTTTTTTTCCAAATTGAACTGGGGATCTGCCGGATATTGGCATAACAAATCGAGGCGTTGTATTGGATTTTATTGACCGCCATCGGAATTCCAAATCGGTCATGAATCGTCGCCCGCTGAGCTTTTTCAATGATGACCCGTCGCTGGGGCTTTTTCGACTGCATCACATGGTAGTCGTGTTGGACGACTCCCAAGTACCACGTTCGAATCAAAATCAAGAGAAGACAGAGCGAGATCAGGTGAAGGACGCGGTTGGTCTTTTTGGAAATGTCCATGAACTCAGTCTAGCCTGACCACTGATTATGGAGATAGTTGCAAAACTCCGATTTGGGTTCCAAAGCGAGTTTCGCAACTACTTCTATGGGATAGGAACATCGATTGCATTAAATTAATTTTTACTGCAAAATTTGGGGGTGTATTAATGGTTAGGTTGATTGTGCGATTAACCTAACTACCACAAACCATCCTGCAAATCCTGCCGCGTTGCGATCCTGCTCATCCTGTTCTATACCTGAAGAAATAAACAGGATGAGCAGGATCGCAACGCGGCAGGATTTGCAGGATGGTTTTACCAAAGATAGGGTTCTCTAGCCTAACGTTAATTGCACCGCCCAAAATTTCTTTGAGGTTTAAGAATGGCAAACTCCGTCAATTGGGAATCTATACGAAGAGACAGTCAGGCGATTTTAAATTTTTTAACTGCTGTCGATAAACAGCGGTTTGGTACGGGATTGGCCTATTATGATGAGGCTGCCTTTATGATTAAACCGCGTTCGGAATATTTTAGTAATCAAACATATCAATGGGTCGTGAATATTGGAAATCAAGGGGCTACCTTTGAAAAAGTCCAAGAAGCCTTTTTAAGGTTGAAAAGCACGATTGAAGCATTGGTTTTGAAGATCACTGCAACCCCTTTGGCACATCCAAAGGCCCGCTCACTTCTTTTCACTCTTGTTCAGACCCAAAAAGTCGTCGACTGTGTTTCTCGAGAGGGATTGAAAAGGCTGAGTGAGAATTACAGGGCTAATCCTATCAAGGCAGAAAATGGCAATTCACTGCTTGGAATTGGAGAAGATTGCTTTACTCTCTTGAAAAAAGCTGAAGTGGAAATGGAAGCCAAAATGACTATAATCGATCCGACGATTGCAGCTGATGTTCGATTAGTCCGATACGCCTTCAGCGCAAGCAAGCTTCTTCTTCGTCGAGGTAAGTACCAAGAATCTTTACGGCTCGTTGGATGCAATGGCTTTGGAGTTGAAGTTTCGCACGAGTATATTAAAAACGTTTCCTTTGATGCAAAACATCTTTTCCGACACGGCAGAGGAGCTGTCTTTAATGCCGCATGTGAGATTAAGATGCCGCAAATGGCCTTGCCTATCCCAGCTCAAGGCGGAACTGCTGAGTGGAGTCCTCTACGTATCGGGTCCTCCTCGGGAACAATTTCTGTAGAAAAAGGTGTGACTGGGGTGTGTGAAAAAAGCAACGATCTTCCCACTTTCTATTATTTGATCAGTTCGCTCACAAAACTTCTAACTGTCAGCTGCGGAGTCCCCGATACTGCGTTAAAACTCGATCAGCTCGTTTTTGGCATGCAGCACATAAAAACTCTTCATGCTGATCAAAAATTTACTTCCTGCGCTGTGCTGCAATTGAATTCTTTTGCGACGGAAGCTCCTTTGATCCGAAATGTGCAGCTCGCCATTCCCGAACTCAAACATAGATTGGGACTAACAACCCTCCTCCACATCAATATTTCATACAGATCTGAAAAAGAAGATGAAAAATCACGCCGTGCTGTCAATCTCGATGGATTGGCCCTCTTGGCATGTTCAGTCCTGAACGAGGTCAAAAATCTTCTTAGCGCGTCTTCAACCAAGGTAACCAGCGTACCTCCGGCGAGTTCGAGCTCATCTTCAACTCTGATCGGTGAAAATGGCCCTGCTAGGGAGCGTACTCAAAAGATTTTGCCGTCCGGGCTGTGTCAAAGCCCCGGGGATTCGACTATCGACAAAGGGGGTAGTATTAATCCAATACAACCCCCTTTGTCGATAGCGGATCCGCGGGAGCTTTCACATCAACCCGGACGGCAAAATCTTTTGAGTACGCTCCCTAATGTTCAAGAGCTGCTTGCCCTCTTCGGTGAAGAGAGTTCTGTCACTGTTCAAATCCGAAGTTTAATGGACCTCTTTAACCAAAGGTGGGCGGATGCATTCAACCCCACCGAGCGAATCGAGGCAGGGAAATATACCGATTTTCAAAAAAAGATGGCCAAGATTTTAATCGAATCGACTTTGCCCACCCTTCAAGAGATCGTAGAAAAGGCTAATAGTGTCTATGATAAAGAGCCCACTTGCCGATTTGGAAAAGTGAGTTTGCTTCTTTACAGTTTACGTGAACTTTTGAGCTCGCAGCTGGGTGTGGGAAAAACTCAGCTGCAGTCGCGCTGCCAAACAGTTGAAATGTTCCTGCTTCTCTTTAGGATGCTCAAAATGCCTGTTATCTTGGTGAGCGGAGATGGAATCAACCGCGGCGCCGCCGTCAGAGCCCTCATCGACGCGCAGTGTCAATTGGAGAAAGAACTTTATCAAGAGGCGATTTCCAAATCGGGCGCTCAAGATAAAAAAGAAGATGCTCTGATGCAGGCCCAAAGCACATTGTATGGTTTGATCAAACATTTTGAAGAACATCGAGGTCATGTTTTGGAGGGTATTGAGCGCTCTATTCAGAAAAATGACATCCCTGTCTTCTCGGATATAAACAGCCTCACTACAGTTCCTAAGCAAAATCTACGTCTGGTTTTGAGTACAGGAATTTTGGGATTTGCTGATAACTCATCCGCAGATTGCTTGAGGCAGACTCTCCGCTATTTTGAGCTCGTCGGGGCCAGTCTTCTGGGTCCTCAGGCTGAGATCGCCTTATTTGGCAGAGGTGTCATTGGTTATAAATTCGATCAAGACGCCTATTGGGCTACCCAACGATATTATGCCAATTATCTCCCCCTTCAAAGATGTCCTTCTGTGATTCGGGCCAACAGTGGAGATTTCATTAAGCTCTACAATTACTCTGCAGGAGGCCTCTTGTCATCACCCTCGATCACACTGACCCCTGCAGGACGCGATATCATTCTGCGGCTCGGTCAGCAAGATTAAGAGACTGCTATACTGCGTTCGGCTTGAAACTTTAATTTGGATCTGCGCGAAAACTCCCGGGATTCGACGATCGTAAGCGGGTCCATATTAGCTAATATGGACCCGCTTACGATCGTCGAATCCCGGGAGTTTTCGCGCAGATCCAAATTAAAGTTTCAAGCCGAACGCAGTATAACAGCTTCTGAGGGCGGATGCTCGAGTAAAATATTTAATTACAGCTGAGTTAGCGCTTGGAAAAAAGTGTGTAAATCAGTTAAATTGCTATGCTACGCGCCTGTAGTTCAATGGTAGAACCGTAGCCTTCCAAGCTACTTGTGTGAGTTCGATTCTCATCAGGCGCTTTTATAGATCTAGATCTATAAATATTTAAACATGATTAACCAAGACCGAAATCTGCTCTTAAAGAGCGGATGCCGTGTCAAATGAAAAACGAGGGACAAGGCTTGGCAACTGCACAAGAAAAATCGCAAGACTCTATCGTCAGCGTAAAAGAATTATTAGAATGTGGTGCTCATTTTGGACACCAAAAGCACCGTTGGAACCCGAAGATGAAACGTTATATCTTCGAGGAACGGAACGGAATCTACATTATTGATCTTGCAAAAACCGTCCAACAGATCCGCAAAGCCGTTGATGTCGTCAAAGACGCCGTTGCAAAGCGGAAATCAGTTCTGTTCGTAGGGACCAAAAAACAAGCGAAAAGCGTTGTCCGTGAATGCGCGGAAGCGTGCGGCGAGTTTTATGTTTGCGAACGTTGGCTCGGCGGAGCGCTCACCAACCTCCAAACTATCCGTCAATCCGTCAAAACCTTAGAGCGGATCGAAAAAAGGATCGCCTCTGGCGGAGAAGGGTTTACGAAAAAAGAAATGGTCGTGATGTCGAAAGAACGCGTTAAATTAGACAAAAACTTATCCGGTATCCGCGCTATGCGCAAACCTCCGGGCCTCTTGATCGTCGTCGATCCCAGTCGCGAACACATTGCGGTGGCTGAAGCGATTAAGCTCGGTATTCCCGTGATGGCGCTGGTTGATACCAATTGCGATCCGGATCCCATCGACTATGTGATTGCCTGCAACGACGATGCTCTCAAGAGCATCAAACTGATTTTGTCAGCGCTGACTCAAGCAATCATCGACAAGAAAAACGACATGAACATCACCCTTGCGAAAGGCGATCAAGCGGAAGCAGAAGCCGAACTCGTGGAAGAAGACGAAGCCGAAGAAGGAGAGGAGAAAAAAGAATGACCTCCTTGAAAGTGACTCCCGACATGATCAAAGAACTCCGCGAAAGAACCGGGGTCGGCATGGGCAAGTGCAAAGAGGCGCTTGACCAAGCTCATGGCGACATGGAAAAAGCGATCGATCTTCTCCGGAAATCCGGCATGGCCTCTGCTGTGAAAAAAGAAGGGCGCGAAACCAAAGAAGGTATGATTGCGACGGCAGAAAGCAAAGATGCAATTGCTTTGGTCGAAATCAATGCAGAGACCGACTTTGTTGTTCAAAATGACAGGTTTAAGCAATTTGCCTTCGATATCGCTAAAGAAGCCACGGAAACAAAACCGGCTTCTGTCGAAGCGTTTGTGCAACAAAAGTTCAGCAAAGATCCTTCGCTCTCGATTGATGAATACCGCGCGATTGTGATGCAGAGCCTCGGCGAGAACATCCGCATCCGCCGTGTTCAGCTCTTCTCAAAATCTTCCAGCAGCTCACTTGCAATCTACTCCCATATGGGTGGTAAGATTGTCACTTTCGTTGAGCTCGAAGGAGGCGCCGGACAAGAAGCACTTGCGCGTGATATCGCGATGCACATTACCGCAGAATCTCCCGAATATTTAAAGCCGGAAGACGTTCCAGCAGATGTCAAAGCACGGGAAGAAGAAATCGCCCGCGGACAAGTCGTTGGAAAGCCTGAAGCCATTGTGGTTAAAATTGTCGAAGGAAAGCTTAAAGCTTTCTACGAGCAAGTCTGCCTCTTGCTACAAAAATATGTGAAAGACAATGCGATCACCATCGCCGAACTCGTCAAAAAAGAAGGACAGCGCCTTGAAACGCCTCTGGCCATCCGTCGTTTTATCCGTTGGCAAGTAGGAGCATAAATGGCTAAAAAACCCCTGTACAAGAGAATTTTACTCAAGCTTTCCGGAGAAGCCCTCATGGGTGTCGGAAAATTTGGGATCGATCAAAAAGCCAGCAAGAATATTGCGGCAGCTGTCAATGAGATTCATGCGATGGGGGTTCAAATTGGCATCGTGGTCGGCGGAGGAAATATTTTCCGTGGATCGCAAGCCGAGGCATTTGGATTTTCCCGCACGCCTGCCGATCATATCGGCATGCTTGCAACAACGATCAATGGACTGATCCTTCAGCAATCACTGGCGCATCTTGGCTGCGAAAGCCATGTCATGAGTGCCTTTGATACCGATTCGATCATCGAAAAATACCATTGGCAAGGCGCCCTTGATCATTTGAACAGGGGAGCCATTGTCATTTTTGTCGGAGGCACCGGCAATCCTTATTTCACCACTGATACCGCAGCAGCTCTGCGCGCTAGCGAGATCAATGCGGAAGTTCTTCTCAAAGCAACAAAAGTTGATGGCGTCTTTGATAAAGACCCACTTCGATCCCGCTCTGCGAAGAAATTTCCTCACTTGACCTATGCTGATGTCTTGAACAAAAAACTAAGCGTCATGGATTCCACCGCGATCGCCCTTTGCCGCGAAAATGATATCCCCGTCCATGTATTTAATCTTTTCAAAAAAGGATCGCTTCTTTCAGCTGTGACTGATCGGAAAGCCGGTTCTTTAATCACAGGAGATTAGGCTCATGTCTACAGAAAAAGAAGTCGAATCAAAAATGCAAGCCACTTTAGAGCACTTTAAACAAGAGCTCAAGAATCTCCGCACCAATCGCGCCAATCCCGGCATGGTCGAAGGGGTTTCGGTTGAAGTCTATGGCACCCATATGCGGATTAAAGAGCTCGCCAACATCTCCGCCCCTGAAGCTCGCCAAATCGTCATCACTCCCTTTGATCCTCAAACAGCTGCAGCTATTGCCAAAGGAATTGAAAAAGCAAATTTAAATTTACAGCCTGTCTTAGAGTCCAACATGATCCGGATCAATGTCCCTCCGATGGATGAGGCCGTCCGTGTTGACATCGTCAAACAAGGCAAAAAGAAGGCAGAAGACGCTAAAATCGCCATCCGTGAGATTCGCCGTAAAAGCAATGATACGATCCGTAAACAGAAAGCCGATGGAATCCTCACTGAAGACAGTTTAAAAAAACTTGAAAAGGCCATCCAAGACGCGACAGATAAATTTTGCAAGACAATCGATGATCTGTTTACCGCCAAAGAGAAGGAAATTATGGCGGTTTAATTGGTCTTGTCTTAGAATCTCTCTCCTCCCTGTAGGGAGAGAGAAATGGCCCCATCGTCTAGCCCGGCCTAGGACACCAGATTTTCATTCTGATAACAGGGGTTCGAATCCCCTTGGGGTCAACAGCTTGCCTCAAAGCAAGCATTATCGAGACATTAGCTCAGTTGGTAGAGCACCTCCCTTTTAAGGAGGGTGTCGATGGTTCGAGCCCATCATGTCTCATTTTTTCTCGAAAAAATTCGAGACATGAGAAGCCACTAAACGTGACTTCGTGTGGGCTTGAAGTGACCGAGCTTGCGAGGGAACCGGTTTCTCGCGGAGACGAGAAAAAGTGACATCTTAGAGCAGATCTCAGTCTCCCTAAATTGGATTTTTATGTTTAAACTTCTGATATATCTATCAGCTACTGTTTCGCTTTTCTCAGAAATAAGGACAATTCATTCTCTCGATGAAATTTCTCCAGAAGAGTTTACGTGCAAGACCCTCGTCATGTTCGATCTGGATGATGTGCTTATCTATCCGCAAGATGCTTTGATGCAAAATTGGCGGAACAATTGGAGTCCTGAAGGGATAAGAGTTTGGACTGCGGAAGAAGACACCATTGCTTGGATGAACGCAAAATTCCAACTCATGGACCCAGCTGGTCCGAAATTTATCGACATGTTGAATGCAAAAGGCATCCCGGCAATCGGGTTTAGTTCATTTGCGATGGATCAATCAGGCATTGTAGAGTCAATCCCTGAATGGCGTGATCAGCACCTACGAAAATTGGGGATCAACTTTAAAATCGAAAAAGAAATCGTTTTTCCAGGACAAATCGGATTCATCCCTCCCTCTTTCGAAAGAGGAGTTCTCTACTGCGGTAATTTCTATAAAAAAGACAAAGATAATAAAGGAAGAATCCTTTCGATCTTTCTTGAATGGCTCGATTGGACGCCTGAACTCGTTGTTTGTATTGATGACGGTCAAAAGCACCTCGACAGCGTTCAAAAAGAACTTGATAGACGCGGGATTCCCTTCATTGGATTCCTCTATATTCCAAAGAATCTCGATCCTATCGATGTAAGAGTAGCAAAGCTGCAATACGAAACCATCATCAATGAAAAAACATGGCTTCCCGATCAAGAAGCAAAAAAATTTCTTTCCAATTGAACGCTTAATTCAACATTCAATATCACTAAAGACTCTATCATTCGTGATTTTTATGAACCTATCCGCAAAGTCTAAAAAATTGGATTTTGCAGGGTTTTTTGTTAGATTTTGTAGCCGCTTTGCAGGACATACTTGAACAAGTAGGCCAAAAAGCAGCTGCAAAATATGACAAAAAAGACAACTTTTAGACTTTGCGGATAGGTTCATCAGAAGGGAGAAGGTGGGAGTGTGTTTTTTTGATCCAATTGAACACAAAGGCTTTAAATTTTTTTGTTTCTTGAATCAATTCTGCAGCTTCAGCCTCTGAAATTTCTCCTGAACTTGTGTAGTCGCAAATATGCCGTTTCATACGGCAAGCGTTCAAATAATCTGCAAGTTCTTGTAACTCTTTCCCGATAATTTCATTTAGAGCATCGATAGAGATGCGGTGGTGCCCGGTTTTATTTGGATTGGTTCTAAAGCCGGCTGCTCTTAGCACAATAGTTGTGAGTTGCAGTGCGGCATTATACGCCGTGATAAAACGACGATCTGCTGATAAATGGATGATACCTGCATCTTTAAGATCGCGATTGACAATTTGGAATAACTTTGCGATTTCATCTTTTGATGAAAGGTGAGGCTTAAGCCTCTCTTCTTTTAACCAACTTTTTAAATTCATTTTCACTACCTATGATCCATATTTTTTTAGAATCGATCACTTCTTCCAAGAAGTGATCTTTGTTTAAGACCCTTTTTTGAAATTCACGGGGGTCAAAAACAACAAGATTCATCTCTCGTTGGAGATCTCTTCCTAGGGGGCTTAAAAATTTCGTCAATTCGCGTAAGCCGATTTTACCTATGATGAACAGATCGATATCGCTAGTGATTGATTCTTCATTTTTGGCGACAGAGCCAAAAATAAACACAAAATCGATTTTATTGATCACAGTATCTAGAGCCGTGCGGATATTCTCGCCCAGCCCTACGGTTTTGAAAAATAAATTTTTTAAATCTTCAAATCCTGGGAATGTTCTGATAGCTTTATAATAAACCATTTTTCCGCGTTTTTCAGAGGTAATTAGACCAATTTCTTCCAAAACCTTTAATGCTCTTTGCACTTGCATCAGAGAATGTCCAGTTTTTTTAACAATATCCGATTGATAAAATTCTTCCTTGGGGTTCAGTAAAAACAAGCCAAGTGTCTCAGCTAAGGAAGGGTTTGCGAAAAGTTTTAGAAAATGGGCCATAGGTATTACAACAGTTTGTTGTTTTATTACAACATTTTGTTGTATATTGGTAAAGAGGATTTTCTTCTAGATAAAAAATGGCTTGAATTCATTTGTGGCTAGGATCTCTTTTTAGCAGCTTCGAGAATGTTATTAAAAGTCAGTGGTTTTTTCTGCTGGGTGAGAAATTTTATGAATTGATTGCGTTCAGTAGCTTCTCGGGTCTTTTGCTCAGCTGGCTTTTGGGTTTCTCGCTTAGAGACTTCCTTTTCAAGTTGTATAATTTTTTCATTATCAGGTGTCAGCGGAGAGCTCAGAGTGTTTAGGAGAACGACCAAAAGATGGTCCATCTCATCGGGATTAAGGTCAACAGAGTGTATGGCGATTGCGGGGTACATTGTAAAGGCAACTTTCGCGCTTTGATCACCCTGTGGAAACGGCACTTTGATCCCCGTCCAACCCGAGATAGTATTCATAGCTTGCTCCCGAAGGCCGTATTGCATGTATCTGAATTGTTTTGGGGTCAATTCGCTTTGCTTCGCTTTTAGACGGCGTAGGTTGGTATAAAGGAGCACCGTCGTAAAGCGGTACCGAGCAGCATAGTACGGAAGCGAGCCGCGGGCTGGGCATAATTGATTGAGCATTTCAAAAATCTCTCGTAGTTCGTCCTCAGAGTTTTCAAGAATGGATAAGTCGTTCTTCGTGAGCAGCCTCTGAAAAACGCGGCTATCTAGAAACAGGTTTAAAGATTCACTGATCTTGGCAAGGATATTTATTTTTTCTTGAAGGTTGATCATCCTGGCATTCTCTAAGCGTTTCACGGAGTCGCAGCAATTACGAAAAAGATCTGCCACATCCTCTAGGTTATTTTCTTCTGCAGGAGGAAGTATGGGGATTTTTTTGAAAAGATCAGGAAGCTCGGATAGGGAGGGGACGTTTTTCGGTAGACTAATTCTCATCAAAGTCCCTAGGAGACGTGCAGTCACAAGTAGCGTTAATCCGGCTAAATAAGACGATAATTTTCCTTTACGGAAGAAGTAGTCTCCAACAGCAAAACTAAACTCAGCAGCAATAACCATATGAGAAGCATACCAGTTCGACATGACCCAGCTCTGAAGTTGCTCTACTCTTTGCTTCAATGGCTTGGCCGTTTCGGGCAGTGTTAAACCTTCCAATGCAAAATGGAAGAGTTTGAGAATGACAGGGGCCCAGATGATGATCGGATAGGAAGCAGAAGCCCAAGACTTGAATTCATCAGAAAAACGGCTTGAGATCTTTGCAGGAATGACAGGGAAGGTGAGATAGAAAAAAGCTACGGCAACAGCTTTTCGAATCAGATCATAAAAATGCCCTTTTAGCCACAGAATTTTCGGAGATTGAAAACTTGGATCATTGCTGTAAACCCAGGAGAGGTTGCTCTTAAATTCTGCGGAAGCTGGGCCAGACCACAGGTATTTGCCCAAAACGATCTCTTTTTGGCCGTTTGGAAACCTACCCACGATGAAGGGAATGGCCGCAGCTCCCAAATACCGCCAATGAGGGGTTAATTGTGAGAGGGATGTGAGGATTTGTGTCATAAATTTCCGTCTATTGGTGGCAGTATACTGAACAATCCAGCTGACTGCCGTTGGAAAGAGGTTTTGACTCCAGCTGCGTTGAAAATAGCTAAAAGGATTGAACTCCACTCTTATGGATAGGCATTTTACGCAGAAGTATCTTTTTAATCTATCAAGCCAATGACATTTTCACAAAACACAACTTGTGGGTCCAGTAACGGTGCAATGCATATTCTATCACGTCATTGAAAGCAGGCAAAATTCAGCTTCCTGCCCCCCGACTTTCGTACTACAACTCAGAGTATGAGTGCAATACTCTATAATTCTCGTCAATTTGCCGAAATGGATGTTCAGGAAGGCTTCAGAGTCTCTCGAAGAATTCACAGGGAGAATAGCTCAAAGTTAAAATAATTTTCTCCATTCTTGAAATTCTGAAAAACGCAAACGATACCTAGCAATATTGCCTTCGTGCAGACTCATAATTTCATTTTCAATAACTTCAATAAAATGGGCCTGTTCTTGTAGAGGAAGAGTTAACGATTGCTCTTTGATGAAAGCAATCGCAGTTTTTTTATTCATGCATTGACGGACGATTTCTGAGACAGCATTATGGATTACATCGCGATAGCGTAGACGAAAAAGATCAGGTTCGCCAATTACATTTCGAGTGGCAGTGTAGAGTGAACAAGATCTTTCATATGCCCAGATGAACACTTCTTTTAATAGCTCGATCCGGTTGAGCTCATAAATAGAGAGAAGACCGTTAATATAAAGATCTTCAGGAACATCGACGAACGATAAAGGACAGAGATTCTCCCTGATCAAAGGGATATTTGCTGATAGTCGAGAAACTCGTTTGTTCACATCTTCAAAAGGTTGCAAGTAAGGCAGATGAACCATGGCAAAAAAAGCCTGTTCAAACGGATTTTTAATGGCCTGTGCTGTATCTAATATCTGCTGAAAACACTCATCAATCAACTGTGGCACAGCAAGGGGGATATATACTGACTTTCCAATGCCTACAGGAATGGTTCGTAAACTTCCGCATGACCTCGGATTAGGAAGTAAATTGTTCGATAATAAAGCGTGAAGGTTAAAGATTATAAATCGATTGAACCTTAAGTTTTCTGCCGATTCAATAAGAAATTCAATGGCAGCCTTGTGATTTAAAATCATTTGAGCTTCCATCGCGTTTTTTCCTTCTGTCACTTCGCCCCATTCCAAAAGACGTTTCGTTTCTAGTAACGAGTAAGTATTTCCTTCTAATCGACTTGAGTTCCATGATAAGTCAATGAGCAAACGATCAAAAATTTGTCTCGCATATGTCCCTGCAGGTCTTTTCCCATCCGGTGACTTTCCGATTTCAGAAAGATGATCGCGAATTTTTAAAGGCAGATAATGCGTCTCATTGGGACAGTATTTATCAAGAAAATCTCGATTGTAATTGACGAATTGCCTTTTTTGTATGGGTGCTAAAACTTTTTCCTGAAGCGATCTAGCAATGGGTGACAGATGAATTTTTTCTGGAGATGTTGAAGGTAAGCGGTAACGTCTAGCCCTACCCTGACCCTCGACAACAATAAGCCCCCTTTTTACGAAATCACGAATATGCCGTTGTAATGTTCGGGGATGCAAATTAACTTTTAAAGCTTTTCCAATGGCTTCTCGTGAGGCGCCCTCTTTGGGAAGAAGCTCCATTGTTTGTAAAATGAGGTCCTGTTCATTATTTTTAATTTTGAGCATATCATTCCTTCTTTCCGCCTATTATATGTCGCGATTCCATTATCGCGACACATAAATTTGTTAAGTATTTAATTTTAAGAATGTTATGGATTTCTAGCAATCTTGAATCGCGACATTTTACTGTCGCGTAAAATGTTTTTTACAAGGGGGGGGGGTCCTGAAAACTTTCGTTTTCTTTTCATTATACGATAGGCGAGAAGCCTTTACAGCCACACGTGCACTATTTACGCATACGAGATGATATCCGGAGATTTTTTTGTCTTATAAGCCTGCAAAGGATGGGCAGGAGTTTCAGGAAAAATGTATTCCAATTCCTCATCTTTTATCATAGCGGTCAGATATGTATCTCTGACATGCTTGGGCGCTCTTCCCAATATGGCTGCAATTTCACTGAGTTTGAGTGGTTGACGTGCGCATAAGTGTCTAATCAAGGCTTTAATCTCTGTGGGAGATCTTCGTTTTTTTAGAGACCCAACTTCTTTCTTTAAAGCTTCTAATAGGAGAACCCCCCCCCGGTAACGGCCGGAACCCCCCCCCGGTAACGGGTTGGACCCCCCCGGTAACGGACTTGCATTGGGTCGTAAAAGTTTCGGGCTGGGAACATAATATGTCGCATTACCGCTTCCTTTTTGCTCTAGCAGGCCAAAATCTCGTAAGCGTCTTAAGTGAGAGCTGGCTGTCAAGGTATCGACTGCGTTAATAGTTCTATAATCGACATTGGTGATGGCGCCCATTTCACGGACTACGATAAGCGTGCGGGCCTCTTCATTGGTCAAGTTGCATTTTTTAAAGTGTGAAAGCCATTCGATATCTGTTTTATCACTAACCAAAAAGGACAAAGTGAATCATTAGAACAAGAAGTCGTCTAGAAACGTTTGGAGATCTTAATCAGTCCTTCATTGGCATGATAGTGCTCGCTGAACTGGTAGTTATAAACAAGCTCGAGAGCCCATCGTTGACAATTGATGAATGTCATACCCGCACCAACGAGTCCTTGATTTCTATCGAATCCAGGTCCCTTGGTTTTAAACGACCCTGCCGCTTCAGCCACTCCAGAAAAGGTCGCATTGAGGTTCATCCGATCGGAAAAGAAATCATGAAGCCAGAGGCCGTGAATTTCAGGAACAAAAGCGAATGTTGAAGTTTGAGCAACATAAGATATCTTCAATCCGAGGCTTGATTCGAGGAAGTTGTAATGCTGTGATTTCACATGCAAATCGAGATCACCAGCGCCATGTTCATGGTATTTATTCACATGAAGATAGGAATACTGTAGCGAAGCCAGCGGAGTGAAGATGACACATGGCCTGGTATAGAAGCGGTAGCCAGTAGCTATAACAGCACTGTACTCCTGTCCTGAGTAATTCGCTTTTGCCGTACGATCTATGCCAGGGAAATCAATACGTCTTTTGTCGTGGTATTGCTGCCAGTCAAACGAAAGGGCAGTATCGACATACCAGTGGGTAGGATCATAAGAGACGTAGAGAGTTCCATCATAGGTCTGTAGCGTCGTATCATTATGATTTCCACGATCGATCCAGCTCTGAGCATAACCTGCGCCAATACCAATACTGGTGAATTGATTTACAGGAGCTTGGAAACCGAGCATTCCACCATATGTTGAGGATTCCCAGTTTGTGAAATCTCCTCGCTTGTTTTCATGTCCCCAGTATCCGAAGGCATCTGCCCAAACCTCATAACTGTTGCAGACATTTTCACAGTTTATTTCGCTGAAGCAGCCTGCGCAGGGATCCTTTTCTGCTTTTAGGCGCGCAAGATTTATTCGGCGATTTTCATCATCGCAATCATCACACTCAGTTGCATAGATGCATCGTCCATATCCCATATGTTCCGAGAAGATACTTGTAAACCGCTTGCTTGCTTCAAAGCTTACCTGAGGTATAGCCCCTTCTGCGTTAGGATTAAATTGAGCGATCGCGTCCGCTATCGCTGCAGCATTGGGCAAAGCCGTAAGAGCGGCTACAACGGTAGCGATATCGCTTCCTGGGTTGGCAGCTGCAATCGCAAGAAGTGCCGTAAATGCCGATCCAGCTCCGGGAGGAAGTGGTATGACAGGATTTAGCGTTGGTGTGATGGTAATATTGCCATTCAAGTTGCTCCCGATGAAGCTGTAAAGAACGTTGTTGCTAGTCACATTAACGGGTAATCCTGAGGTTCCTGCGCCAGCACTGACAATAAACAAAGGAGCGCCGGGTGTTAAGGCGGTGACTCCACTTGCATCCACATTAACCGTAACAGAAGCTCCAGCAATTGAATCAGTTGCTGCTCCTATGGCGATGTTGCCAAAAAGCGCATTAGAAACGACTCTGCTATTAATAACTATGCCTGAGGGAAGATTCAACGCGCCAGTGTTAGTCAGTGTGTTCTCTCCGAGACTAATATTTTGTGCTCCTGTGGCACCAATAATAGTGGCATTGCCATTGAGAGTAAGCTGTAATATTGCGGGGTTCCCAACAGCGCCATCATATGTGGTGCCACTATTAAGCACTAGTGTTCCTAAGACTGCGCCCGCGTCCGTTGTTAGCGCGCCAACAAATGTACGTGGTGTCAAAATAATGAAGGTGCCGCCCGGGGCGGGGGCCTGAAAGTTCATTGCCTCATCGGTCTGTGGGGGGGCTGTCACTGTGGTGCCATTTGCTATATTGGCAGCTTCAACCTTTGATATTGTTAGCATCGCAAGCGAGAGACAACTGACTGAACAAAACAGCTTTAAATAAGCATTACCCATGGAACAACACCTGTTGTTTTGGACCCGATTAGGACCTTTTTAAAAAAATCTTTAATTCGGATGGTATTGCGCATTCTTATTTTTGTCAACTTATTTGGTTTTGTTAATCTTGTACCGCCACCGATTATTGCAACACAAATTTGCGCTTAAATAATTTTCCATACAGAAAAAAGCCCCGCTCGCATCGTCTCCGCGAGTTGTGTAGGACTCACTCGCGATGCTTTCGCTCACCGAAAAATCATTTGTTTCTCTATAATGCAGGGCTCTATGTTTACCCTTATCCTGATCGCACTTAATCTGATTGTCTATATTTTGATGGTCGTTTCGGGCGTCAATTTTTTCTCGCCAACACCAGCAGATATTCTTGCATGGGGAGGATGTAATAGCGTAACGATTCTGAGTGGCGAGCCATGGCGGCTTGTAACAGCAATGTTTGTCCACTTTGGGATCTTGCATCTTCTGATGAACCTTTATGCCCTATACGATCTAGGAAAAACTTTAGAGGTCATTGTTGGTAAGGCGCGGTTTATTCTTGCCTATTTGGCAACGGGGATTTTTGGAGGGCTGGTCAGCCAGGTCTGGCACTTGGGAACCTATTCGGTCGAAGCGGGAGCTTCAGGTGGAGTTTTTGGAATCATCGGAGTGCTCATTGCGCTACTAACGACGAAGTTATTTCCTGAAGAAGTCCGGACTCCTTATCTGAAACGGATTTTGGGGATGGTTGCAGTCAACCTCTTCTATGGAATGCAAGCGACGGTCAACATGGCAGCCCATACGGGAGGGCTTGTCAGCGGTTTTATTTTGGGCTATGGTCTTTATCTGACGATGATCCACGAAAAGAAACTGGTAAAGCAAGCGGCGTTTGTTGTTGTTCCGCTCATCACCTTGTTTGCAGTGTCGGGGACTTTAAACCACATGAGAGGATCTGATTCGGTAAAATTCGATCAGATTGTCGCTAAAGTCGAGGCTTTAGTTAAAGAGAGCGATAAGATCAAAGATCTAGTACCTTGGAATAAGGGAGATGTTTCCCATTTCCTGAATGAACAGATGCTTCCCATTTGGGAGAAGCAAAAGCAATTAACAGCTCAGACACAAGCTTTGAATCTGAGAGGAAATAAAGCAAAGTATCGAGATTATCTCCACAAATGGGTCGATCTCCAAACCAGAAAGACTCAAGCGTTGATCAGTAAGATTGAAGCATTGGAGCACAATGAACCCATCGAGCTTTATCAAGAGGCGATCGACCACATTGAAGATCTTCTTACTCAGCTAAACGATGAGAAATGAGTTCTCTGCGATTCAAGAGCCATTCCGTAGCGTCGACTGGGCGAGCCTGAAGATGTAGCATACGATGTTGTTTATTTGGCCTCGGAAGAGGCCAAATATATTACAGGTATCGAATTGACGATCGATGACGGGATTCTAGCCGGAAGCTCCTCTACGCCTAAGAAACTATACAGCGACCGGCCTGAAAATATGAATTTGGGCTGCGTCAAAGCCTCGCGGCTCCGCGATCGTAAAGCTAGCTGTATTTCATTAATACAGCGCGCTTTACGATTGCGAAGCCCCGAGAGCTTTCATGCAAGCCGAAATTCACATTTTCAGGCCGGTCGCTGTATAGATCAATAAGCAGCGCAGAAAAGATTTTGCTTTTAGTAACGATAACCCAGGCTGAGCGCTAAATTTGCTCCGTCTAAGCTTAACGTACCATCGGATCCCAGGTTGCTAAAGTCATAAATACGGTGTTGTTCGAGGCCTAACTTAATCGTTAAAAGCGCTTCGCTCGCAACAGGCCAAGCATGATCCCAGCGAATTCCTATCGAAGCATCCGTGCCAATCACATTGAAGCAGTGTTTATTGGTTCCATTGCTGACGCTGACGGTGGATGTGAATGTATCGGTGTTGTGGATTTTAGTTTTGGAACGACCATAATAACCGACAACATCGAAACTTCCATACATACTCCAGCTGCATCCCAGGTACCAATCCGCTTCTACACCCAGCTCAGGGCCAACACCCCAGGTATGCTCTCTGTCGCTTTTAACAGTGGTGACTGTATTGCTTCCTATCAAAGCTGTGAAAAGAGTATTAAGATGAGATTTCAAAGCTTGATGAACCAGCAGCCCGCGCACTCCAATGAAAGGTTTGAAGTAAAAACAAGGGGCTATATTAAGGCGGCGACCGAAAAGCAAGTCGATGGTATCATATCTGATGTTCCAATGCCCATGCTGTCCATGTTCATGAAATGTTGCATGGCCTTGGTAATGCGTCCAATCTGCTTCAAGGACAAAGCAACCAAACGCGTAATCAATGCCTATACGATAACCGGGTCTCCAAGTCCATACAGGATCTTTATCTGTTTCCATCACCGTCGTTGTTGTAATGCCTCCAGCTACCGATGTCGCTATTTTTGTCGATCCGAAGGAAGTTTCAAGGCCGCCTAGCTCAGCTGTCCAGTATAATAATTCTCCTCTAACATTCACCTCATTGCAATAGGGTGCGGGAATGCAATTAGGTCCGGAATAGATCGATGGCAGACATCTGGGCCCACAACAAGGAGATGGGCATGGACTGCGTTCAGGCTCGCAACAAGGTATTGTTCGATTGCAACCAGCGCTAATCAATGGACTTCGTTTATCCCAGTAATCAGAGGATTCTTGATCAGATTCATCGCAGTTTAAATGGACTGTCGCAGCGATCAATAAACTTGTAAAAACTAAATATGATTTTTTCAGAGTGCTAGACATATATAAGTTCCCTAAGTTGGGTGTTTTGTTTACAATAAAACATTCAAAAACAGTTCAACGCATTCCTCTTTTATCGGATCCTGATGATAAGAAGATGCGCTGAGAAGGAGTGCGTATTATCCATATCAGCGGGAGTCAAGGTGTATGCAGTGGTAAGCCCATCATTGACGACTTCAAGAGTGGTATTTGGGGCTGATGTGGTCACAAGAGATTTCCCTATGACTTGATCCGTCCCTGTAAATCGCCCAACAACTGTATTTGGATCGACGACGCCGTTAATACTCAATGCTAGCTGTGCTGATCCCGGTCCCCCTTCGGATATACTTGCTTGAAATTGGACGAGGTAAGTCCCGATGGTAGGCAAAATAAACGTTGTAAAACTGGTACCCCCTTGTCGTGTAATGGTACCGGAAGTGGGTCCGCTTTGTGGAAATAGGATGGGTGCGCCAACCGCAATCACGGCTGAATTGTCACCGGGCATCAATGCAAAGAAATCGGAAAAATCCAAGATACCTGGAGCGCCTGGAATGCCTGAAATCCCTTGAATGCCTGCAGCACCAGCCGCACCTGCAATGCCTGGGGCTCCTCCGGGACCTGCAATTCCGGCAATCCCTTGAGCACCTCCTGCTTCTCCCAGCAGACGATTTCCTCGTGCTGTATCAGAGAATAATGCAGGCGTTAAGCTACTGCATAGTGCTAGGGCTAATATCAACTTATGATAATTCATATTTTTCCTTTTTCAACATCTTCCGTTTATTGAATTCGTATAATCACAAGGTGTGCTGAAATAGGACTTACCGCTGGGCTACCATCATCGGCAGGAATTGTAACTGTATTACCATTGCCAGGAGGGTTTATGACTTCAAGCACACTATTTGAAATTGTAGTACTTACAAGAGAAAGCCCTGCGATTTGGCTGGTTCCAGTTGCTCGCCCAACGACTGAGTCTGCTATAAGACCTCCATTCAGACGTAGCATGAGCTGGCAAGATGCCGCCACATCTACTTGGAATAGGACTAGATAGGTGCCGATTGTCGGTAGGTTAAACGAAGACGGTCCTGTACGAGTGATTGTTCCACTGATAGACCCATCTCTTGGAAAATTGACTGGAGATCCTGCTGCAACTGGTACGTTATCGACAAATGCCCCTCCCTGCAGCGCATAGAAATCGCCAAAACCCAAAATACCTGGCGCTCCTGGTATCCCTGGAATCCCTTGGATCCCAGCAGCACCAGCAGCACCGGCAAGACCTGGAGCCCCATCAGGCCCTGCGACTCCTACAATGCCCTGAACGCCTCCTGCTTCTATAATCAAACGATCGCCTCGTTCAGTAGTGGCAATTAATGGAGATGCCAAACTACTGCAGAAGACTAAGGCTAAAATAGACTTGCGAAAAAACATAATTATCCTTTTTCTCTACGTTTTATTGAATCCGTATAATCGTAAGATGCGCTGAACCAGGGTGTGTAGTGTTTAACATATCAAAAGGGGGGAGCGTTAAACTGTTGTTCGCAATCGGATTAATAACTTGCAGTATACTATTAGAGGTTGTCGTGGTCACTAAGGATACGCCGATGATCTGGGTAGTGCCAGTAGATCGTCCAACTACTGTAGAAGGTTGGGGTACTGTATTAAGACTTAGCTGAAGCTGAGCTGGTTCGACTACATCCACTTGAAATTGGACGAGATAAGTCCCAATCGTCGGCAGCAAAAATGTTGTAGGACCTGTGGCAACGATGGCCCCAGTCGTAGATCCTACGTGAGGGAAGGCCACTGCTTGCCCTGCTAGTATCGGTGCAGAGTTATCAGGAGGCGCCAATGCAAAGAAATCGGAAAAATCCAAGATGCCAGGCGCACCTGGAATTCCGGGAATTCCTTGAATCCCTGCAGCGCCTGCTGCACCTGCAAGACCTGGGGCTCCTCGAGGTCCAGCCAATCCCGGAATACCGATAGCACCGCCACCTTCTTCAAAAAGATGATCCCCTCGCTCTGTCGTGGCGAAAATGGGAGATGTCAAGCAACCAGCAAGCGCTAACACCAGCATAAGTATCCGTAACATCATATTTCTCCCTTGCTTAGAGTGAACAATCCAACTCGCTTGAACTCGAATCTGAAGACGTCAAAGCCTTCTTTGCACGCCGAGTCAATTTTATTTTGAAAAAAATGTTACCCAAAAACAAAAACATTGACAATGTTTTATTGGAAAAAATTTAAAAAAAGTGAGCTTGACGTAGTCGGAAGCGCTGCTCTTTTATAAGGCAGCGCTTGGGGGATTAAAACTTGCTGGAGTGATAGGAAACTTTATCGACAAGCTCTTTATCGTCGAACTTGATTACAACGGTCAGAGTTTTCTGAGTTGAGGAAGAAGCGCCTGCTCTTTTCTCATAGCCTCCGAGGATTAGCCATATTCCTCCGGCATCTTGAGAATAAGAGACCTCGCTTGCGATCTTATCGTAGATCCAAGTCTGAGTGCCGCTTTCGTCTTTGGTGACGATATTAGGAGATCCTAGGGCAGTTGCGATGTCTCCTTGGCTCATGCCTTGGCGGAGTTCTTTTTGAACAAGACCCACGGTCATTTCTCTTTCACGAGAGCTCTGCAGGTTCGCTGCATGTTGGTAGCCTTGGGAACATCCGAAGGTCAAGGCGCTGAGCAAAATCGGCAGTAGAGATTTCATAGGGCTCCTTTAAATTTTTTCTTTTTGAAAGAACAACCCTTTATGGACTTTATCAAAAAAGGCTTGGTAATATTCTGGGTCGTAGATCTGTTTGACTTTGACGACTCGGCCGAAATTATCAAAGATTTTTCTCTGGACGTTGATTCGAACTCTTGTGTCAGGTCCAAATTGTGTGACGTTTGCAGAGAGTTCGGTAATTCCGTTTTTTTTCCATCTTGCATTTTGGCCGCTGGCTAGAATGGTCATCCACTTTTCCCAGCCTTTTTCTAACTCGATGTCTTTTTCTCCTGTGAGAAGGCCTAAATCCATATTGGCATTTTTAACGATAAAAGCATCGTCTTGTAAAACGTTGATCATTTCTTTGAGAACGACTTTAGCTTCTTTGTCTGTAAACGTGCGGGTCTGTATTTCACGGATTTGCAATTGGGTCATTTCTGTATCTGGAGAACTTCTTGCGCATCCTGTGCAAACGAGACCCAGTGCGCCAAAAGCTGTAATTAGGTACGGGAATTTTTTTAAACGAAAAAAAGAATTTAATGTTTTCATGATCTCAACGTGTTCTATAGGGAGAATGATAGGGGGATAAATAATACAAGTCAAGAATTAGGAAGGGCGGCTTGTCTTGCTGAGCATCCATTCTGCGATCTCAACATCCATTTCGGTCGTGATTTTGAGGTTGTCCTCGGAGCCGGGGACAATGGCAACGGAGTGTCCTAATTCTAAAACCAGGGAGCAGTCATCTGTCGACTCAGTCGCCTGGGTTTTTTGATGAGCTTCAAAGATGAGTTGATAATCAAACGTTTGGGGGGTTTGTCCCCGTTGATAACTTTTTCTAAGAGGAATAGAAGTGATAAACTCTCCATTCTTTGCATGAACAATGGTATCAGCAGAAGGAATGCAGGTGTCGACGGCGCGATGCTGTCGAACGGCTGCGAGATTGCGCTCTAAAATTTCTTGAGAAACAAACGGACGGACGGCGTCGTGGATCATGACGAAATCTGTTCTGTTGCAAGCCATGAGTCCTAGTAAAGAGGAAGCTTGCCGTGTCGGGCCGCCGGCAATGATCTGGATTGTGGGATCGGAGGGGATTTCATTATTTACCTGATCGATCCAATCGGAATGGCAGACCAGAATGATTTGTTGAAAGAGATGGGAGTTGATAAAAGTTTCTAGAGTGTGGAGATAGACTTTTTTAGAACCTAGGAGGTGGAATTGTTTAGGAATCGGACTGCCTAAACGGCTTCCGATACCGGCCATGAGAAGGAGTGCGCTGCAGTGGAGTTCCATAGGAGGGTTAGTGTAACATTTTCCAGATTAAAAAATGAGTTTATTCATTGAGGGAGATGCCTTGGAGGGATTTGTGAATGAATTCGGCCCGTTTATGAGGCATGTCTTGAGAATCAAGCGTTTTTTCATTGAGAAGATGCGCCAGATGGGCGTGCCTGCATTTGAAGAAGAGGGTGTTGAGCGCTTGGCTTGTAATTCCGGAGATCCAGCCGAGATCGAGTCCGAGTTTGATGAGGCTTAAGCCATTGAGAGCTTCTTTGGTTTGCAGCTGGTAAGAATGGACGAGAAGGCCATAGGCGCGGCTGACGAGATCTTTCATTGCAGAATTTCCGCTTTCTTTGAGATGGATCCGGAGGGCTTTTTCGGCAGACAAGAGTTTCATGGCGGTATTTTGAAGCGCATGGAGCAGACTTTCTTCTGTCACGCCCAGCGTATACCGATTTTTCAGGATCAGAAAATCTCCCACTAAATCATCGAGAGCTCCTTCGAGTCCCATGGTCATGATGTCATCTTCGGTTTGTTTGCCTAAGACTTCATGGAGCTGTCCTGAATGATGAAGCGCAGGAATGTGCAGAAAAAGAAGAGCCTGCAAGGCGGTGCCGCAGAGGGTAGGATCGGAAGTGAGGTAGCCAAATTTAGGAGAAAACGCGTAATCGAGAGTTTTGCCGATCGCGGTTTCGAGTTTGACCAGTTGCGACCAGGCGGTCAGAAGATCGGGAGAGGTATCGATGAGCTGGAGCTGCAGATGGTTTTTCAAATTGAGCTGAGCTAAGAAAAGACCATTGATGAGAAATCCTTGCCCCTTGTCCGCATTTTGAAAACTCTCTAAGCAGAGAAAGTGTTCGAAGATAAATTCTTTGTCGAGAGGAGAGAGTTTATCCGCAGGGAAGTAGGTCGATTCTTTGATATTTTTTTGCAGAGCTTCAGAGAGTAGCGCGCTCACATGGGTCATTTCGGATTCGGAGAGCTTGGGGGGAAATTTATATCTTGCAAAGTTGCGTTGAAGGAGGAGCGACGATCCAAGCCAAATTGGATTTTTGTCTTCTTCCCAGAGGGTATGGTCGACAACCGATGACGGCAGAGTACTCATGGTTTTTTTTCCGTCAGATTTTTAATTTGATCTCGGAGGAGCGCGGCTTGTTCGTAATTTTCTCTTTTTAACGCATCATTGAGGGCCTCGTTGAGGGATGTCAGACGCGAAGAGAGAGTAATATCGACGATTTGATCGGGAGATTTTCCGATATGGATAGCTTGAGATCGGTGATCGGCCAAGTTTTTTTGAAGAGCTGGAGGAATAGCCCCTGTTGCAATCACTTCTTGTACCAGAAAGTCATTGAATACGACATAACATTCGGTACAGCCGACAGGCTGTCCCGTTTGGACGGATTCCAAAGAAGTACCGCAGCTATTGCAGCAAATCTGGCCTGCTTTGTTATCTGGTTTTCCGGCTTCTCCATGGAGCTTGGCTTGCAAGACGGGGCAGTCGGCGCACATTTGGGTGCAGTTGATGGTGCCTTCTAAGATCTCTTTATAGAGGATTTTCGCAGGGCGCTTGCATTGGCTGCATTCAATTGGCCTTTCGCTCATAACCCTTCTTTTAAGGTTCATAGACAAAAATAGCAAGCGCCGTTATAGTCAAATTTAATTCACAAAGAGGGGAGGATGAAAAAATTACAATTAGCATTAGCTGCTTTGTGCTTGATGGGCACCGCTTTTGCAGAAGATGCTACAAAAGAGATTGTGGCTCAAGCTCCAATGGATTGCAGCAACATGGGCGCAGATATGCAACAATTTGCATCTCAGCTCAATGCGATGAATAAAAAGACGTTCTGCGGCCAATTCAGTGCAGAGCAGCGAGCAATGGCGATACAATATGCCTCGCAGCAAGATGCCAATGGAATGACCATGACAGCGGACAGGGCCGTGCAAAAAGTGGCAGCGGAAAATAAAATGACGCCTTCTGCTAGGTCGCCTACAGGCTGTCCTATTAAGTGAATACGGTACCCGCTGAGGTTTTGTGAATTTGGACTCAGCGAGGCAAAGCCAAATCGAAGTGACAACGGCCGAACGAGGAAGACCATTCCCGATAGGGAAGGCTGACGAGGAGGATCGATTTGGCAAAGTCGCAGCCAGTCCAAATTCACAAAACCTCAGCGGGTGCCGTATAGATGCTTCGTAAAAAAAGAGGAAGTTTAGAGTGGCTCGAGTTTGAGCTTTTACAAGAATTTCCTGAGGTGCACCATGCTGTCTATTTGCGGCAGGGGGGGGTCAGCGAAGGTCCGTATTATTCGCTCAATGTCGGAGGCGGTACGGGAGATGACGAGACGAAGATCAATCTTAATCGTGCGAAAATCCAAAAACATCTCGGGTGCAAACATCTCGTCAGTGGCAAACAGGTTCATGGTATCCAAATTGAGCTGGCACCTCTCGATCCAGAAAATGAGGAATGTGATGGGTTGATTACGCAGGAAAAATCGGCAGGTCTTTTCATTAAGCATGCCGATTGCCAGGCTGTGGTTTTCTACGATCCAATGGAAAAAGCGCTTGGCTGTATTCATGCCGGATGGAGAGGAAATGTGCAGAACATCTATAAGCAGGCCATTGCTAAGATGGGGCATATATTTGGAACTAAGGCGGAAAATTTGTTTGTGGGGATTTCTCCGAGTTTAGGCCCATGTTGTTCGGAGTTTATTCATTTTGAGAAAGAAATTCCTCAGAAATTTTGGCCTTATCAAATAAAGCCGCTCTATTTTGATTTATGGGAAATGGCTAGGATTCAATTGCTAGAGGCGGGGATCCTGCCTCATCATCTGGAGATTGCTCCGATCTGCACTTGCTGCAATCCAACCGATTTCTATTCGTATCGGAGAGATAAGCCGACAGGCCGCAATGCAACCGTGGCTTGCTTGAGCTTCTAGGGGACGTCTTCAAAATCAAGGTTCGTCGATTTTGAAGACGTCCCTTAGTTAAATATGTTAACGGCAAAGACCCAAGAAATAAAATTAGAAGTAAGGTTGCTGTTTCGGCCAATCACAGAGAACCAAGGTCCGAAGATAATGCCGACGTTTGCGTTGAAATTGTATTCGATCGCAGGGGCTAGGCTTAACAGTTCTGCTGAACGATATCCGACGACGGATCCCGGGGGGGTGTGGCCTTTGAAACGGGTGCGGTTGCAGTGCTTGTAGACGATGTCGAGGGCAAAGGCCCAGTTATGGGTAATTGAATATTCGATTCCTTGTTGAAACTGCAAAACATATCCCGGATAAACTCTCCCGCGTGTTCCTTTAATACCGTCGATATCGGGTGCGCCTAAATAGGCGGAGAGTCCATGGACATTGAGGGAGGTGCCAAACTCGTATTTGGCGGAGAACCGCAACGCTAAAAAATGATAATTGCCAAAGTTAAAAAGCCGGCCAAAAACAAATGATATCCCTGGATACCAGTTCCCTGTTCCGGAAAGATCGGTCCCCTTTTTTTTGGGATCTAAACGGTCGTATTTCCCCAGAGGGACAATGGCGCCAAATCGCAATTTGATGGCAGGCCACCATGCATCGGGCCTATCCATCAAAAGCTGAAAAGAAATGGAAACAGGGGTATCAGAATAGCGCCAATCGTGCTTGTGCATGAAATTGTTATATTGGAAGGTCGGGAAGATGTCGATTTCGGTCGCAGGTAAAACACCGAATTGAAACAAAGTTTGGCTTTGAATGGAGGTCGCGAGCGGCGTTTTAACGGGACGCCAGTGATCATTATAGACGCCTTTGAACTGGTGCCAGAAGAGGTACGGTTCATAGTTTTGATGTCCGACAGGAACGACGTGTGAGGAAGGAGTAACGATCGGACCAGTAAGCCAAGGACCTTCTTCTGACGCGAGCTTTCCATATTCCAAAGTTTTTCGAGCAAAGATCAAAGAGGGAATAGCGAGAAGAGCAAGAAGATGTTTTCTCATACGGATCGGTTCACTCAGCAAATACCTGGTGCTGAACGAATGTAACACATGAATTTTCTTTTTGTCGAGACCATTGGAGATACGGTTTAAAGACCTCTTGCGATTCTTCCTCTGTTGCAATGATGGCAAGATGAGAAAGCTGCAGGATCTGCGCAGCGTCTTGAGAAGAGAGCGGAGTTTGGCGGAGCATCAGTACAAAATCATATCGGCTTTGGCAGTCGGCTAAGACTTTGGAAAAAATGGGTGACGCCAAAAGTTCTACGCCATGCCGGGTTGTTCCTCCAGAGGCAAGGAAATCGTAGTTTTTTTCACGGCGGATGGGTAGTTCTGCGACAGAGTGATTGATGTACTGCCAAAGCCCCGTCTGATCCTGGGCCAGAGCGGTGACCGGAGCAGTGACAGGAGCGGTTCGATCAAAGTTGCAATCGATGATGAGCACTTTCTGGTGGTGCAACGAGAGAAGATGCGCCAGGTTGAAACAAAAATGAGATTCTTTTTTACTTAAAAGTCCAATGGCAGAGGGGCCATGTTTTCTTTCCAGAATAAACGCAGCTATGGAGCGGAGGGTTTCAAGATCTTGATCGGGTAATTGATTGAGCGGCAGATGGGACTGGGAAGAAAATGAGCCGGAGGTATGGCCGCCCATCAAACGGAGCGTGGTCAGTGACGCCGGTAGGCCTTTGAGAAGAGCCTGGAGTAAGAAAAACGCATAGCAAAGCGCTGCTAGGACAAAGGCTCCGGCCGCAACTTTTAGAAGAAGATGGGGAGGCTGTGGGGAAAGGGGCGGCAGGGCCAAGTCTAAAGGCTTTGATTCGACTTGATAGAGGTAGCGCGAGAGATTTTTCGATTCGGCGATATGGGTCAATCCTTCCATCATCCCTTTTGTCAATTCTGCTTTGAATTTAAGCCGTTTGTCCAAATGCCAGAGCTCAGGGAGCTCTTGCATCGAGATTTTGAGCTCTTCAATTTTGTTTTCCAGGACGTTTTTTTCTTTTTGCAGCAGATCTTTCATCACTTGGTAGATGGAGCCGATTTTTTCCTTGATCAGTTGGATTCGAATTTTTCCGAGCTCGAGGGTTTGGCTGAGATGGGACTCAAGGTACCTTTTTTGGATGGCCAGCGTCTCTTTAAGACGCTCATGTTCTCTTCCGCTACGATTAATCAGATCGCAGAGCTGTCCCTCAAGCTCGCTCGATTTCTGCACGAGTTGCTGGGTGACAGTGTCGTTGAGAATATTCGAAAGAGTGCTGATCTCAAAATTAGGTTCATTGAGATGATCGCGGAAAAAAATCACTTGTTTTAATTGGGCGTGGAGATCATCGAGCTGTTTGCAGTATTGTTGAAATAGATTTCTTGAAGATTCCAGTGTCATTCCGTTGAAATCGGATTCGAGTTGATCGATATAACTAGAATTTTCCTGTAGGTTTTTTTGACGAAGGGCAAGGTGATCCAGAAAGGTATGAAGGTGAGAAGCAAGCTGATGTTTTTTTTCAGAATAGTCTGGTTTTGCTCTGGATAATTCGACCTCTGTGATCAGCGATCCGAGTACGCTAGAACTAGGGAGCGTACTCAAAAGATTTTGCCGTCCGGGCTGATGTGAAAGCTCCCGCGGATCCGCTATCGACAAAGGGGGTTGTATTAGATTAATACTACCCCCGTTGTCGATAGTCGAATCCCCGGGGCTTTGACACAGCCCGGACGGCAAAATCTTTTGAGTACGCTCCCTAAAGGTTGGAGTTAAAGGTTCATCTTTTTCCAGTTTCTGCAGTAAAAAAGAAGCTTCGTTGATCTGCTCGGCAAGGTTTTGTCCAAACTGTCTCACCAGTTTGGGAGGAGAGTGATGAATCGGAATCGACAGATCGGGGTGAGAAATCCGTTGCTCCTGTTGCTCTAGACCGGCCATTTCGATTTCGATCTCATTTAATCTTGACTGGTAGGTTTGTAAAGGGGATAAAATCGAATCAATTTCTTCTTCGATGCCCAAGTAGCCTTGGTTGAGAAGGCTCTGTTTGAGGACCTTCACATGGTCTTGAATATCGTGGTCTAACTTGGAGTTGAGTTCATTTTGCCGCTGGTCAAGGTATTTGAGCTGTGAGCCGATCACGCTTTTATTTTCATCGACTAAAAACGCTTCATATTTGCTGATGAGGGTATTGACAAACTGTGCCGACCTTTCCCGATCTGGACCAGAGAAATTAATCATGAGGATGTTTTTATCCTCTCGAAGAGGTTTGATGCGTGTTCGTTCTTTCACATAGGCAACAGCGGTGCGAAGCGGAGAAATCGAGAGGGTGTAAAGCTTTCCTACCTTGAGGTTTTTTGGCGTTTTTACCAGGGTAAAAACGATCTCTTGCATCTGTAGCTCTGAGTTAATGGATCCGGCTGCAAGCTTTTCCTGATTTTTATCGAGAATTTCAAAACTCTCAGGGGAGGTGAAACGGAGGAAATAGTGGCGAGAGTGTTCTCTGTCATAATGGAGATGCTGGAAATGGAAGGTGTCTTCTTTTTTTAGCGCTCTTCCGATTTCAGCTAGGAGGTTATTGCGGCAAGCTATGAGTTTCTTTGTGAAAAAACCGTGTTCATTGACAGCCGCTTGAAAGCCGAGTTCTTCAACGGTCTTTGCCAGCACAGAGCGTGAGAGCATCAGTGGAATGGTGGAAGCTTCAGAACCAGTCCCCGCAAAAGTACGAACAAGTTTTTTGAGATCTGTCCCTGATTCGATGCGGGAGGAAGATTGTTTAAAAGTTGCGGTGGCTAGGTAAGCTGGAGGTGAAAACAAAAAATGAAAAAGAAGGAGCAGAATTCCGATGAGTGAAAATTTCCAGATCTTTCTCTTTTTTTTCTGATAAAGCCGCTGAATATCCTCAGCAGAGATAAAGATATCATCTATCATGGAACATTGACTCCGATGCTCTTAACTCCTTGTCGGATCAGGTCGATGTTAACAAAGGTTGGCAGCAGCTGAGACATGAAGCGGTTCCAGTTAGTGATCGGCGTTGCTGCGACATAAATGATATCACCTGGAATCAACAGCATGCTATCCGAAGGAAGATGGATCACATGGTCCCAGGTCAGCGTATAAATCTTGGGATTTAAGATATTGCCACGAATAACTTGGATATACGATTTGTTTCCCGTGAAGGGAATACCACCAGCTTCTGCTAAAGCTTGACGAATCGTCATGAAGCCGTTGGGGACATCGACAAGTCGTTCTTTGCCGACTTCGCCAAGGACCATCAAGGTCGAAGCCGAAGGATCGGCGATATAAACCTTGTCGCCGCCACGCATCACAATGTTTTGGGTCATGTCGCCTTCTTTGAGTAGTTTGTAAAGGTCGACAGGAAGCATTTGATTGTTCCGGACGACATAACTCTTGAAGAGATTGGCATTAGGAGGAACTTTTGCCCGGGACAACGTTTCAAAGAGCCGAATGCGACCGTCAATAGGGATGGTTGGGAGGACGACAAGGCCGGCAAGTTCGACTTTGCGCTCCAAACGATCTTTGTAAGAGAGAAACACCTGCACATCGCGAATCTGAGTCGAGTAGAGCGCCTGGATTTTGAGAGAGGCCTCTTCTAATGTCAGTCCTGAGACAGGGATGGGGTCGAGGTCAGGAAGCCTTATTTTCCCTTCATTGACATGGAATCCTACAGTCGAGCCGATCGCTTCGATCGCAGCGGAGATATCTGATCGCGTCGGATGGAAGACAGCAACATAGAGCACATCGCCGTCTTGGATGACATCTTGATATTCGCATAATAAAGAAGAAGCAAGCTCTTCATAACATTTTCCTTCCAACTGTAAGATTGAAAATTTTCCTTGTCGGATTTTATACGAATCCATGACAAATTCATCGGCTCCGACGCAATCTTGTCCCATGTAGGGACGATTTCCGCAGCCAAACAACAATAAAAAGATGCAGATAAAGTAAAAATGCATATAAAATTGCACACCTCGGCTTTGTACGTTTTTTGGCGGGCAAATCCGAGGGAGGCGTCCGATGATTTTATTATTTTTTTGCGAGTCAATAGTCGCTACGTCCCTATGGACGAGCAAAAAAATAATAAAAGCGCGGGCGCTCTCCCCGGAGATGCCGTCAAAAAACGTGCAAAGTCGAGGATAACATCATTAACCCGTAGAATAATTTTTCGCAATGCACATCTTTATCACAGGGATCGCAGGCTTTATCGGATTTCACATTGCACAGGCTCTCCGGAACCGGGGAGATACCGTTGTTGGCTGTGACAATTTCAATGCGTACTACGACCCGCAATTGAAACGGGATCGAGCAGCGATATTGGAGAAGGTCGGTGTAAAAGTGTTTGAGGCCGACATTTGCGACGGCGCTCTTTTGGAGAAGCTTGTGGTAGAAAATAAGATTACGCATTTCCTCCACTTAGCAGCCCAAGCGGGAGTTCGCCATTCGATCAAGCAGCCTCAAGATTATGTTGCTTCGAATTTAGACGGGTTTATCAAAATCATTGAAGTGATCCGGCATCATCCGGAAATCCCCCTCGTCTATGCTTCATCGTCATCCGTCTACGGCCTCAATAAGAAAATCCCTTTTTCTGAGACAGATCAGATCGATCTTCCTTCCAGTCTTTACGGAGCGACGAAAAAATCGAATGAGCTGATCGCCCATGCGTATCATCATATGTTCGGGATTTCAGTGACAGGACTCAGGTTCTTTACTGTTTATGGTCCATGGGGACGCCCTGACATGGCTTATTTTTCTTTCACGGATGCGATTTTGAAAGGAAAGCCGCTGCAGATTTTCAACGAAGGTCAGATGAAACGGGACTTTACCTACATTGATGATATTGTCGCAGGAACCATTGCAGCCCTCGATTTAGCAGCTCCCTGTGAAATTTTCAACCTAGGGAACCACAAACCCGAGGGCGTTCTTCACCTCGTCGAGATCTTAGAAAAACACCTTGGCAAAAATGCCGTGAAAAACTTTCTGCCGATGCAGCTTTCAGAAGTTCCAGTCACCTATGCCGATATTTCTAAAAGCCAGAAGGTATTGGGATTTTCTCCTAAGATTTCTTTAGAGGCGGGAATTGAAAAATTCCTGGCGTGGTATCGAGAATATTATCCCTAGGCCTCGAGAAAAAAGGCCAAAACCTCGGGAGGGAGCTGAAGTTCCATATGACTATCTTTCGTATAGAACCAAGCGGGAAGCTGTAATGAACCTGACTTAAAAAGATTCTTTAGCTTAGGTTCTGCTCGTGGGGTGAAATAGAAAGTACTCATGTTTTCGACGCAGCCTAATGTGTTGTGGAAGAAGAAGAATTTTAACGCATTAGGAGGCTTGTGGGTTGAAATGGCCACAAAGCTGCTGTTGTTTTTGAAAATGCAAGGGAACATAAAAGCAGTGAAGTCTGATCTTCGAATGATTTTCTCTGTTTTAAAAATTGTACGCAGGTGTGGGGTCAGGGAAAAAATTGGACTTTCTGGAAGAAGATCTCCGTTTTCGGTTTTCATTTTAACAAGGGATTTAATACCGAAAGTGTTGACAAAAATTTCTGGGCATTTGTTGTACACTGCAAAGAAGGTCTTTTTTACTTTTTGTTTAGGGGAAAGCTCAGATGCCCCAGACGAATCCCAAAAAGAGAGCTGATGAGACCACATATGCTGTGTAGTGATGGTATGTAGCGATTTGCTTACGCAAGAGAGGCGACCGAGTTCTACAACTTCTAAAAGTGGGCCAATTTTTTGCATTAGATCAGTAGGAAGAATTTCTAAAAGACTCGAGGGGGTCACTTGTGTTGTGGAAAAATCGGTTTCACTTTGGATGAATGCTGGAGGGTAAGAAGAATTCACGGGTTGAGGAAAGCTTGCCATAATACGCTGGTGGTTTTTTAAGCGAAGATTGTAGGCCTAAAGAACCATTTTTTGGAACTCAAAAAAATCTTAGCCCCAAACTGACAAAGGCTTGCGGCAGATACTTCAAAATATCTGAAGCGATCATACAGTAGGATGTCAGGTTAAGTCCTGCGATCTCCCCAGCTCTAGCATGGAGATAGACTCCCAGCGCCGCAGCTTCATCAGGTGTCATTTTCTGTGCCAGCAGCCCAGCTAAAATCCCCGTGAGGACATCACCCGATCCTGCAGTGGCCATGCCGGGATCGCCATGAGCGATCACGAGAGGTTTTTTTCCGGGATGAAAAATAATGGTAGGCGCTCCCTTAAGAACGAGCGTGGCCTTGTGTTTTTCAACATACGCTTGGCAGGTCTTTAAGCTGGGTTTTTTCTTGAGCAACTTTTCCATTTCTCCATGGTGAGGAGTCAAAATAGAGTGCTTGGAAAGTTTGGTTGAGGGATTTTTTGCCAGAAAATATAAAGCATCGGCATCGAGGACGGTTGGCAGGCGCAAGGAGGGGAGGAGCTGCTTTAGCAGTTTTTCAGTTAAGGAAGTTCTTCCAAGGCCGGGCCCGACAAAATAAGCGGCCGCTCGTTTCGACTCTTCTTTAATTTTTTTTAAGTCGACCTCTTCATGGATGACTTCAGGCAGCAGCTGATTGTTTGGCATACTCGGCATTGAGAAAAGTCTAACGATGCCGGCTCCGCTGCGCAAGACTCCTGCTGTGGCTAGAGCTGCTGCGCCTGGCATCTGTAAAGATCCGGCAATCCCCAACACGTAACCTGCTTCGTACTTGTGTCTGGACCTTTGCAGGGGCGGCAGATTGAGAGACGTCGGATCGAGCAGCAGAGCGTCTTCTTTTGCCTGATTGACAAATTCTTCGGGAAGGCCAAAATCGATACTGGCAAGATCTCCGACATGGTCCCACCCTTTTTCCAAGAAGAAGCCGGTTTTAGGGAGTCCTAAAAAAAGGGTGCCGACGGCATCGATGGCAACCGATTCGACTTCGCCAGTCGTTCCATTCAGCCCTGAGGGAATATCGAGGGCTAAAATCGGCAGATCTGTTTGATTGGCCCATTCGATTGCTTTAGCTAAAGCGCCTGTTGCTGTTCCTTTAAAACCAGTTCCAACAAGACCATCGAGAATGACTCCAAATCCTTTGATATCAGCATTGTCTAAAGAGACGACTTTTCCGCCGCTTTTGATAAAGCGATCATGTCTTTCACGGCAAAGAGGCGAACATTCTTTGAGCGGAAATGGAGAGACGGCAAGAACGGAAAATCGTTTTTTGCAGAGGAGGGCGCCTGCCGTATACGCATCGCCGGCATTACTCCCTTTGCCCGTCAAAAGAATGACTTTTTTTGGCAAATGTAGTCTTTCGATGAACTCTTTCGTGATCGATGCGATCCCTTCAGCGGCTTTATCCATGAATTTTTCTGCGCTATGCCCAGCAGCGATCGCCTTTTTTTCGATCCTTTGCATCTCTTGAGCTGTGACGATTTTTTGACCGAAGATCATCTTTTTTAACAGAGCGGAAACCCAGTTCTTTAGGACTGGGAGGAAGCTCTGCCCCTCTAGTATTAAATACTATTTCTCTATACCATAATTGCCATTAATGCAGTGATAGAGCCCAACGGCATTAAGTTGTCTCTGGGGCGTTGACATCACGCAAAAAACCACAGTTAGCGGAAGCCAACACCGTTTGTGTAGGCATCTCAAGCTTTTTAGCCTGAGATCTGGTGATGTAAACCGCCGGCATCTTGCCGCTTTGAGCGGACAATAAAGCTTTCGTACTTAGGCGAGAGTTGTTTACAGATGTTCTTCCTTGATGGCGCGTTGAAGAAGCGATTTAACAGCATCGCGGGGATTCATCTTTTCATAGATAATGGCATAGACAGCCTCTGTGATTGGCACGGCGATGCGGGCTTTTTTTGCCAGCTGCAGAGCGGCGACACACGTGTAGGCACCTTCGACGACCATGCCGACGTTTTTTTTGGCCTCATCGGGAGATTGTCCTTCAGCAATTAAATGGCCGAATTTGTAATTACGGCTGTGTTTGGAGAGGCAGGTGACGCAGAGATCTCCAAGCCCCGAGAGGCCGTTCAATGTCTCAGATTTCGCTTCTTTGGTGACGGAGAGTTTTCTAATCTCGTGGAGACCCCGTGTCATCAAAGCGGCCTTTGTATTGTCCCCAAAACCTAACCCATCGGAAATTCCGCAGGCAATCGCTATGATATTTTTCATTGCGCCTCCAAAGGCGACTCCATTGATATCGGAGTTAGGATAAACACGGAGAAAGGGTGTCGAAAAAAGATCATGGATCTGCTGCATGATGTCTGGCTCATAGGCAGAGCAGACGACGGAAGTGGGGAGTTTTTCGATCACTTCTTCCGCATGGCTGGGCCCACTGAGACATCCGACGAATTTTCGGTGAGAAGGCCCCATCACATCGAGAACAACTTCCGGAAGGAGCAAGCAGCTGTTTTGCTCGATCCCCTTGGAGGTAATGACAATAGGGCAGTTTCCTTTACCGAGAGTGCGGATTTGTTCAAAGACAGGACGGATGCCGGCAGAAGTGATAGATTCGACAATACAATCGGCATTTTCCAAAGCCACTGTCAGGTCGCTAGTCGGGATGACAGTTGGGTGCGCTTCGAAATTTGGAAGTTTAGGATGTTTTCGAGTTTTGGCGAGCAGCTTGGCAAAGTCATCGCGTTTGGTCCATAAGGCGACTTGATGCCCTTTTGATGCCAAGAGTGAAGCTAAACAAAATCCCCAAGTTCCAGCGCCGAGATAGCAAATCTTCATTTTCTTCCTTTTGCCTAGAGTGATTCAGCGGGATTGAAATCGGGTTGGAGCCATCTCTTTCGAGAAATACGACACGCATAAAGGCAGGTGCAAAAGATCATATTCACAAAAGTAAGGAACCAGAATTTATCCGTCGAAAGGTTAAAATAATTCATTCCAATGAAAGTGGTCATATAGCCGAACACGGCGGCGATAAGGCTTGCAATGAGAATAAAGAAGGTGTCTTTGTGAGAAATCAGCACGGCGAGTAATAGGGCATTTAACATAAGCACGATTGTGTGCAGCCACATCCAGATTAAACTCCACTTCAAGCTCGTTGTCAGAGCTGTCTTAAGTGAGAACAGCATTAGCACTGAGTCGGGAAACAGGATTAGGGGAACTGTCAAAATACATCCAATAGAAAGAATCACCCAAAGACCGGAATGGAGAAATTTTTTAAGTCGGCTGTAATTGCGTGCTCCAAGAGCATTTGAAATGAGGACAACAAAGGCTTGTAGAATGCCATCGCTAAGAAACATCACGAACATGCCGATGGTTCCTCCAATAGATAAGATCAGCTGGTAGTCGCCGCCTCTGACAGCCATAATATGTGTATTAGCGGCCCAAAAGGCAAACAGCAATAGTCTGCCGCAAGCGCGAGGGATTCCCGGGGAGATATAATTCCAAAAAACCTTGGGCTGAAATTTCCATTGTTGGGTGCTGAAAGCTGCTTGGTTCGATTTTTTGATAAAAAGGGCGAATAAAAGAAGGCAGAAGATGCCTTGGGAAAATAAAGTGGCAAATGCGGCCCCTTTGAGTCCCATTGCAGGAATCCATGGATCAATGCCAAAGATGAGCGCTATATCGAGTCCAGCATTGAGTAAATAGGCTCCCAGTGTTGCTAAAACGGTAAAAGTTGTTTTTCCTCTTCCTAAATAGAAGCTTGATAACGCAGAGCCAAGCGGGTAAAGGAAGTTGCAAAAAACGAGGATGCTAAAGTACGGAGCCGCGGTCTTTTCAACTTCAAGCCCTTTAAAAAAAAGATCCTGGGCAAAAAAACTTAAGGGAACAGTGATCACCATCGAAAAAAGAGAAAACCAGATCATTTGCCAGATACACGGCCCAATGGCCTTCAGCTCTTTAGCTCCATTGTGATACCCAACATATGCCTGGGCCATCATCGCTAAAGCGATGCAGGGCATCTGAAAAATGCGCAAAAGATAAATAGCATTGACAGAAGCCTCTAACGCTTGAAGAGAAAAATGGGCAAACCAAATTCGTTCCAGAAAATTTAAAAGGCAACCGGCAAATAAAATCAAAAACAAGGGCGTGGCAAGCGACAGTAATTCTCTGACGCTTCCTTGCGGGAATTTCGTTAAATTATCAGGCGGAGGAGTAATAAATTCCTTTGTTTTTTCTAGCATTTTGCTCAAACGGTTAAATCAGAACTCTTAAGTATTTTGCATCTTTCTGGCCTGCTTTTCATCATTATGGGAATAAGAAGCTCTATCTTCTTAGAACTATATAAATTCCAGTTAAAATTAACCCCATCGTAAGTAAAAGCGCGATGTTCAATTTTAAGATCAGTTTCCATATAGGACAGACAGTACTGTAAGCCCATAATCCATAAAAGATAAGTCATAGGAGTGCACCCCATTAGGCATTCCTCAGCGCCCACTTCGGTTCTTAAGCGCGAATGAAATGCAGGATGATTCGAAAGTACACAATGGAATGAATCGCTGCGTAGAATTAGTCCAGGCAACATATTAATGCAACTCTTTTGTAATTGATCCAAAGACGCTGCCATAACGAACCTCCTAAGTGAGAGCTATAATATAAAACAGCCCTAAAAACTGTGAACATAGTTGATCAAAAGATTAAAATTTTGCAAGAGTAAATTTTAAATTGCCAGATTACTGAAATTCTCTGAAAGGAAGATTTAAAAATTTTTAGGGTAATAGTCCAAGCAAGGGAGTGTTTTCCCCTTCCACTTCTTCCGTGTCTCTTCCGTGAAGTAATAAAACGCGGGATCTAATTCAAATAGATGGTCAGGCTCAGGCAGCGTTGTCAATTCTGCTACAAAACGACGGTCGAATGCCGCTAAGGCTTGCTGTACCATTTCTAAGCTATGCGACCCTTCCAAATTCTTCAGAGGCGCATAGACGTTATGTCTAGGATAGACAAGCACGCCGGTTTTTTGCGAATGCGGCAGCACATCAAAAAGGAATCGCTCGAATTTCCAGATCTTTTGTCCATGATAGATTTTTCGAGCCAGGTGCCAAGGAAGATCGATCTTTGCTGCTTTTTCCACAAACGTCAGGCTAAAACAAAACAGGCCGATATGGGCAAGCGGTGCTTCAAAAGGGTCCGGCAGTTCAGAATATTCCTGCACTGTAACTTTCCCTTCTCTTAGGACAAGCACGCCGACTTTTTCAGCAGGATTAAGTTTTTCAATTGCTTTGATGGTGATTTCAAGGTTTTTCAGTGCATGCTCTCCACACAGAGCCGCATCAAAAGGATCCGCTAAGGGATTATCGATCGGGAGCACAATCAGCGACTCAATCCCTGCGTCTTTCCACCGCTTCCCAATGCCGCACGCCATGAGTTTGCGTAGAGAGTGTCCGTTTCCATCAGGGCCTTCTGCAAAATGGCCGGGAGACCCTTCAATCCAATTTCCCTCAGTGTTGACAAATGGAGCATTGTCTTGCTCAAAAAGCCCGACTTGGCTCTCTTTGAGACCGAAATAATGATTTTTAATGAGATAGTCTTGTATCTCACGATGGTTCAGAGAAGAAGTCATGATTGCCAGTTGAAGCGATGTGTTGTAGGCAATCGATGCCGCCGCTGTTTTCTCACAGAAAAACTGCAGGAGAGTTTTCTTTTTGACAGGAGTCACTTCGACCAGCGCTTTTGGCCGAGATGTTCCAAGACGCGTTCCTTGGCCTCCTGCCAAAATCAAGCAGGCGACTTTGCCCTTGGACAGAAGCTTTTCTCCATGAGCTCTTGCTGTCTCTGTGGGCCTGTCGAATATACAGAGCGGTTCCGGGACAGGAAAATGGCGATGCTGAGCAATGAGCTCGCGCTGCATTTCGAGTAATTTTTTTTGTTCTTGATTCAACATACGGATTTCAGGACCTGCGCAACAGGAATTAACGCAGCGTCTTTTCGATTAGAGCTAATGACAGGAATATGTTCAAGAAGAGGATTGGGGGAGGGGACATTCTGTTTTAGAATGCCGTGGTTCGGGTCGGCCCAAAGAGAGACAATTCTGAGTGAGAACGGCGTATTGAGGAAGTAGGTCATTCCTAAAATTCCAGAATCGGGCGCCACTAGACAGCGGCATTTGTTTTTTAGCAGCGATAGAATTTCAAAAAGAGACGTATTTCCTCGGAGATCGATCAGATGCGGATGTTTAAAGACGAGATCTTTTTTAAGGCCTAGCAAAACAATCGGACCATCTAAAGCAGCAAAGAGCTCTTGCCATTTATGAAACGGCCAGTTTCTCTCAAAGTAGTAATCTGTTTCGCAATGGACATGAGCTGCAATGCAGTTTGGTGGAAGATTAAACCGGTCGCAGAGGGAGTCCCACTCTTTGTTCCACTCCATTTTGGGGATCAGTTTTCCTCTTTGCCACGCCACCCAATACGAAGGATCGGCGTTGGGTATAACCAGATCAAAGGCAGGTAAATCTGCCGGTAGGGGAGTCGGTTTTCCTCGCGACCACTGCGGCGCGATGATCACGTCCACGCCTTTTAAAAGTTGAAACCCGTCTTTTAGGTCCGGCCGTGTGATAAAGGTGATTTTTGCGTTAGGGAGATACTCTTGCACGCGTTTGACAATGGCATAAAGACCCAAAGCGATATCTCCCAAGCCTCTATTCCACGGGATCAGCACAGACCTGCAACCTTGCTTCGCCGCTTTTTTCAGGCGCTGATCCAACGGATTAGGCGCGATTTTTTTCCAAAGTCTTTTAAACATTTTTCTTCGAGGTGTTTAACGTCTTTACTATAGCCTCATAGACTTCATCTGTCTCAATCCGCTTCATGCAGCGGAAATCAATCGGGCAAACCCGTTTGTAACACGGCGAACAATCGACATGCTTATGGATGACTGTACCTGTCTTATAAGGCCCTGTAGCGATTTCATTGGTCGATCCAAAAAGAGCAACCAGCGGCGTTCCGACAGCTGCGGCGATATGCATCGGCCCGCTATCATTTGTTAAAAGCACAGAGCAGAGTTTAATCAGGGAGGCCAATTCTCTGAGCGTTGTCAAACCGGCTAGATTTAACGCGGGAAGGCCTTGGCAGATCTCTTTGACCAATGGCTGAGTGGCCGAATCGCCGAAATAGATAATTTGGACATCGTCCATCTTGAGAAGCTTTTCTGTGACCGCCCGAAATCGCTCCGGAAGCCAGCATTTTGCTGATCCGTACGCAGCTCCGGGATTGATTCCAACCAAACGACTCTTGGGAGATACTCCCAACCTTTTGAGCAAAGCTTGAGTCTCTTCGAGCTCTTTGTGTGTCAAAAAGAGACGCGGTCTTGTCTCCGACACTGGGACTCCCAAGGGCCCCAAAAGCCTTTTGTAGGTATTGACGAGATGCTGTTCTTTAACATTTTCAGGAAAGTCGATTTTATCAGTCAGCAGAGAGTTTCTTAGGTTGCCGCGATATCCCAGCCGTCTTTTGACATTGCCGCGCCAAAACAGCCACGCGGAAGAAAAAGAATGGGTCAGTAAAATTCCCAGATCGTAAGATCCTTTGCGGATCTTTTCGATAATGTTTCTCCGATCGCTTCTTCTTCCAAAAGCATTGACTTTGGTAAAACAAAAAAGTTCATCGATATCAAGATCTTCTTTGAGTAAATCACTGATAGGAGTGCGGCACATTGCCGTGATATGAGCCTCCGGATAGGCCTTTCTCACATCCGTCAAAATCGGGGTTGCCATCACCAGATCCCCAATCCAATTGGGCATCCGGATAACGATCTTCGTGGGCTTATAGTCAATTAATGGAATCATCAAAGATGAGCAGGATACCAAGCCTCTCAAAATAGGTTCAAGGGAAGGCTTTAAAAAACCCACCCTAAAGAACAAAACTCATTCTAAAATTATTTTTAAAACACCCTGTCCTCGCCACGAACCTCGCAAGGAACAATTGCTTAAAAAGCCCAAGCACACTATTCTAGATCATCTTTTGGCCGGATAGCTCAGTCGGTAGAGCAGAGGACTGAAAATCCTTGTGTCGCTGGTTCGATTCCAGTTCCGGCCAAATCTTTTGCCAAAAAAATTGGATACAGAAAGCCATTGTATGGCTGGAAATCGAAGTGAAGGCCACTTGTGACCGAACCGGCTTTTAGGACGAGAGACGCGAAGCGCGATCGCTTAAAAGGATTTCAGTTCCGGCCACCATTTCTCTTGCCGGAGAATGCCGTAATATAGCCGTAATGCTGTATTACCCTTAAATCACCCAAACGGGGTCTCATAATTTATCCTTAGGCGCCGAAAAACCCGGTCATGAATGACCGGGTTTTTCGGCGCCTAAGGATAAAAAGGACATACGCAAAGCAAAGAAAAAAGCTGAGGAAATTACTCAACGGATCCAAAGAGTTTTATCCGTCAGGAGGGGACAAAAGCAAAATCATCATCCGGCCCTCCGGAACTGAGCCAAGGCTCAAAGTCTATCTAGCAACCCAAACTGCAGCAGAATCGATTAAGAAAGGTTTAGAAGCGTGCAACAAACGGCTAGAAACCCTCATTGCTGCATTGGAACAGGATCTATAGTCCCACAATGTCCTCAGAATTTCCGGAAGCCCCAACACCAAAGTCGTCGGCGGAGGAGGGGTAGCACTCGGTCGCGATCAAGCCAATAGGGGCAAAGCCCCCAAACAAAGACAACCGATCCACTTTTTCTATCAATCTCGTGTAAGTACTTGAATAAGGCTGAGTCGGAGGATCTTCTGAAGAACTCATATATGTTAAAGCCAAGAATGCCATAAAATCTCGAAATCCAGGCTGTCGAATTGTAACTCCACATTCTTGTCCAATCGTAGCCACGTCTAATTCGTGCTGATCAGGAGTACGGGCCCTAGTGCCCTTAAAAATGCCGTTGGTAAAAAATATGACCTGAGTTTGTTCTGCCTCAGCATCTCCATGCTCAGTTAAGATTTGAGGCCAAATATAATCTTTCGGAACTGGACGACCTATTTTAGGCTTTGCGGCAAACTGTAGAACTTTATTTCCTGTCAGTCCTTTGGGCCTAAACATCATCATTATTCCCACATTATTTTCCACCTTCCTGGATAAAGTCTTTAAGGCCTTTGTAATAACACGCCTATTTAAACGAGGCGCTCCTGTGATATCCAGCCCATATTTTTTTATATCAACATGATTTTCCCAGACAGATGCATCGATGAGTTTAAGCCATGATGGGAAAGGAATCCGATATGACACCGAGTCCAAGGAAGCTAATGCAGTCCATTCTTTGCAAACAAGAGCGGTCTGAGCTAATTCTTCTGCGTTCAAGGAACAGAAAATATCGAGCCATAATTCTGTAGGCAGGCTAGGCGTGACTTGAACTTCTTGTAAGCTAGAAACTACAGTTTGAGACGAGCGAGATCCCTGAAATTCACCAACTGGATAAGCCATTGTGTTGTTCTAATCCTTTTTTAAACGGAAGTTGTATCAAAAACTGCAATTCCACACTAGATTGATTAATTATTTAAAAGCATTCTTTTATGAACGTTGCTTACCTCCGATTCCCAATAAATCATGGAAAAAATTGAAGTTTCTCTATAGACTCGATCCATTTTGGGTGAATTCAGGTAACTAAAGGTAAGGGACGGAAGCGGTCAGGGAGGACTGAAAATCCTTGTGTCGCTGGTTCGATTCCAGTTTTGACTCCCAAGAGTCATCCCCTGTTGAGTAGAGGAATTTTTATATGAGCGCGTCGTCTGTTTGGTCCATCAATCTTAATTTTCCAGAACTGCCCAAAATTATTATTAAGTCGGACACTAGGTTTGACCACACAATCACTAGTATCTCCATCCAGGAGGTGAAATCGGGGTTCGAATTAATATGCATGGGCCAAGAGCTCCCACTAAAGTATAGCATCATCAACATGCATGATCAATGGGGGCCAAATGCATGGGAAGTAAAAAAAATAGCAGAACAATATCCCTACACTCTTATCGTTAGAGATGAAGTTACAAAGTTTAAGCTGTCCTCGCTCTTGAAGGTGCAGTATTTTCTGTTATTAAAGAGGATATGTTTTGTGGCAGGTGTCATTCTTTCTTTCTTGACTGTTTTGACAGTTGTTCGCCCTACAAGACCCCTTATTGTATCGTTTGGATTAACTGGTATTTCTGCGTTCTTAGCGATACTTGGTTTTCTTGTTGAAAGTTCTTATAGGCAAGACCGATGCAATCTGGCCAATAAATTGATTACTTTGGTCGTATTTGCCAACGCTCAGAAGTATAATAACTGGAATATTCAGGAAGCCAACATTACAGATGCTTTTTCTCTGGTTGGTAATATACCAGAAGCTTAACTCTAGGGCCTCTTACAAAACTCTCTTTGGACGGTTCTAGTTCATAGAGTTGTTTCAGTCCCTCGATGAATTGGTTCGAGAACGCTCCGGCTCTGGCCAAACCTTTTTTCAATTCAATTTTTAATTGTTAAAGCCTTGTTCTAATTTTAGCCTTTCTTTGACGACTGATTCTTAATCTACTAGGTTTTTTGACTCTGATTTTTCCTCTTTTCATTTTTCTGGAAACGCATTGCACAGATGTAACACGTATTTCAATATTGCATCCAAGTAGGGAAAGATATTGAACAAGAGTATCATTGCTGAAATCATTAATTTTCCCTGTCATTAAAGCAGAGACTTTAGGGGCACTGATGCCTAGTATTTTAGCGATTTCTTTTTGAGTTAATTCGCTGTTTCGAATGATTCTGACAACTTCAGACATTAGGTCGGAGCGTGTTTTAAGTTCTTCCGCATTCTTTAACCCAAGGTCTGCGAAAATATTATCAGTAGTTATGAATGGTTTTGCTTTCATTTTTTCCTCTTCGTTTCATGGTATTCTATTCTGGCTTGTTTAAGTCTTTGGAGCACTAATTCGATTTCTTTTCTCGGTGTTGCTATGCCAGATTTGCTCTTCTTTTGGAACACGTGTAACACTGCGATAGCATCACTAAATTCGATAGTGTAAACAGCCCTAAAAGTTCCTTGCCGTTCATCCACGATAATTTCTGAAATTCCCGGCTCTCCAAGGTATTTAAGTGGTTTAATATTTCCTGGGTCTCTTCCTTTTTGGATTTCTCTTAGAGAGTGCCCAACTTCTCTTTGAACCTCTTCGGGCATGTTTTTCAGGTCTTTTAGCGAAGAACTAATCCAGAACACGGGTTTTCATTGGTCTGCTATCGTACATAGTTTTAGATGTTATCAATATTGGTAATTTTGATGAAAGCTTTAATTTAGAAAATGATTCACTTTAGCTTTCAGCTGACTCGAACACTGCAGCAGCAATCTGCAAATCCTGAATAGCAACTCCTGTCAGATCGGCTACAGTGATTTCGGATTCAGAAATTCTTCTCAACGTGTTGTCTAGAATGGCATTTCCAAGTTCGATCAATTGTCCCTCTCGGATCAAACCTGCTTTCAAAGCATGGGAAACATCGCCAAAAAGTGCACATTGACTTCGGCTATCGACGACTATTTTGCTCGCTTTCGCAAAGATTTGTGGATCGAGTTCTTGCTTGCCGACATCATCGGCGCCCATAGCGGTAATATGTGTCCCGGGACGGATTTGATGAGCCCAAAGAAGAGGGCGAGAAGAAGATGTCGTTGTCACGATCAGATTGCATTCGGCAGTGAGTTGATCAATGCTGGTAGCTATGCCACAGCTCCACTCATGCAAATCAGGATGAGATGCCAACCTTTCTGCTTTGGATCTATCGCGGCCCCAGATCAAAGCTTTCCGGCATTTCGTTGCAAACGAGAGTAATTTTAGCTGGTAAAACGCCTGAGCTCCTGTCCCAATGATTCCAACGCAGGAGACATTTTTAGGTGCTAAATATCTTGCTGCGATACAGCCAGCTGCAGCGGTACGCATATCTGTCAAATAACCTTCATCTTGAAGCAAGCAAAGGGGAGTTCCCGTTTCTTTGTCGAAGAGAAGCATAAGGCCGTTTCCTGAAGGAAGGCCCTGTTTAGGATTGTCATAAAAGCCTGAGGCGATTTTTACAACGTAGTATTTGCCCTTTTTCGCATAGCCGTATTTGATATGACAGTCGCCTGGAGGATGCTCGAAGTGTAGGGAAGCAACAGGAGGAATCACGGTTTCTCCCTGGCTATAAGCAATGAATCCTTGTTCAAGAGCTCCTAAGATGTCAGGGATGGAAAGAAGTTTTACAATTTGCTCTTTGGAAAGAATTTTCATGGTTCACTCTCTACGAGTTCTCGGATGGTTGAGTAGCTGACATTTCGCCCTGAGAGTACAATCACAGTAGGGCCAGTAGGATGCACATGTTCATATAGACAACTCGCTAACGCGACAGCTGCTGAGGGTTCGATGAGATATTGATGATGCTCTAGAAGCCAGCAGACACTCTTTCTTAATTCTTGTTCAGAAATCAAAGCGATTTTATCGATACGAGATTTTAAAATTTCGAAGCATTTTGCGCCTAAGCCCCCTTCAATGCCTCCTGCTAATGTGACAATAGAGGGCATGTATGTCATCGCTTTGTTTTTCTCAAAAGAAAGTTTGAGGGATGGACATTCAGCAAGTTGACAGACGAGAATCTGTGCTTGTGGATTCTGGTGTTTTGCATACCAGGAAAAACCTGCTGATAATCCTCCTCCTCCGATCGGCAAAACAAAATGAGTAGCATCGGGCACTTCTGCGATCACTTCGGCTGCCAGCGTGCCTCCATTAGCTGCCATGATTTTTTCATCGTCGAATGCGGAGATCAGAGGAATATGGAGCTTTTTCGCTTCTTGCTGTGCCCAGGCGAGAGTATCATCATAGCCTACAAAGTCTGATTTTTTCACATGAGCGCCGAGAGCAATAAGCTTGTTGTATTTGGCTTGATCCACACTCTTTGGTACAAAGACTGTGCAAGGGACCTGCAACTCTTTCCCTGCGAAGGCCACTCCAAGGCCGTGGTTGCCTGCAGAACAGACAGCCACACCTCTTTTACGTTCCTCTGTATTAAGAGTGGATAAATAGAAAAAACCTCCTCGGATCTTGAAAGAGCCGGTGAGCTGTAGGCATTCGAGTTTCAAGTAGATGGGCTGCCCTAAGAGCTTTGAAAGCCCGGGCGAGTATTCAACGGGAGTTTTTCGAATTTTCCCTTCGAGAAATTTGATAGCTTGTTCAATGAGATGCTGCATAGGGGTGTCCTTGAGTTTGGAGGTATGATTCAACATGATTTTTCCTTCAAATAATTGTACACAGTTGCTCGAGAAATCTGAAGGACATCGGCGACATAGGAAGCCGCATTTTTCGTCTCAAAGGCGCCTTCTTTTTTCAACGCAAACAAAAGCTTTTGTTTCTCAGCTCGATCAAGGGAGTCCAGACATAAGCCATGATTTTTGAGGTAAGTGGATACGTAAACGTTAATTTTTTCCCTCCAATCGTTTTTGAAGAGAAAATCGGGCTGCTGTACTTGAGATTCGATCAGGCCGCGGATTAAATCGTGCATCTGTTCCCACTTTGAGATATCCAGGTTGATGCAGAAGAGTCCGATGGGCTTTCCAGCTTTGTTTCTTAATACAGCTGAGACCGACTTCATTTTCCTCCCATCCCAGTTAATCTTGAAATAGGGAGGAAATACGTCTTGGGACTGTGATAGCTGTGCCATTTCATCGAGAAGTGACTCATCTCCAATTTTGCGTTTTGAGAGGTTGTTGAAAATAGCCCCTATGCATTTTGTCTTGAAATCGTGGATGACCACCTCGGCAAGAGGAAAGAGAAGCAAGCTGAGGGCTTCCGCTATGGAGTTGTAAGGATCTAGTTCAGATGACATACCGGTTCTCTTTTATATAATGGATATAATAGTCTATTTAAGACTTTTTTGTCTACATCTCTTTAAAAAATCATAGTTTTTTTGGCATGTTGGCTGGCAAGAATTGGCAGCATTGTCACTCAGTAAGAGATGTTAAAAATTGCCGTAATATAGCCGTAGTTGTCGATTGGCGAAGGTTGATGTTGCTTACCTTCGATTCTCAATAAATCATAGAAAAAATTGAAGTTTCTCTATAGACTCGATCTGTTTTGGGTGAATTCAGGTAACTAAAGGTAAGGGACGGAAGCGGTCAGGGAGGACTGAAAATCCTTGTGTCGCTGGTTCGATTCCAGTTCCGGCCAAATTTTTTGCCAAAAAAATTTGACGGAAAGAAAGCCATAGTATGGCTTTCGTCTGAGAATCGAAGTGAAGGTCACTTGTGACCGAACCGGCTTTTAGGACGAGAGACGCGAAGCGCAATCGCTTAAAAGGATTCCAGTTCCGGCCACCATTTCACTTGCCGAAGAGTGCCCTAAATATAGCCGTATTGCTGTATTTCCTTAAATCACCCAAAACAGATCTTTGAGAATTTTTTTGAAGATCGCTTTGGAGTGTCGATTTCATTAAAATTGCGGTATCAACGTTAACGCTCCTTTTAACTAACAGAAAATCAAGTCTCAAGTGTGGATATTCTGAGGACTATGGATCCATTGGCCGCTAATTCGAATCTAGTACCTAGAGATTGAGGAATACAAAATTCATCTTTCCCCCTCGGCTATTTGGATAAGTTTGCGAATCTTATTTACATCTTCGCGCACCTTTCGCAATTTGAAAAGCTTTTCATCAAGGAGGGTAAGAGACGACTCTTCTTTTGAGATCAGCTCTCTCTTCTTCTCTATTTCTCTGCTTCTCTTGTAGGCTTTTCTGTTGCTGTAGAGGAAAGAGAATCCAAAATAGGCAGTGAAGAGAAGCGCGAGGGCTAATTTCACATATTTGGCATTAGGGGATGTGAGAAAAGAGACGAGGTGATTGTACTCAAACGCTTTGGCAATCTCTGTTGAGCCGGAAAGGTAGACGAACATAGAACCAAATCCTCCTATGAGCGTGGGGATTAAAGAAATCAGTATTTTTCTGGCATTCCTGCGGATCCACGATTTCGAGCCCTTTGACTCTGTCGGATAGGAAGAGATCATCACTTTGATGAAAGGGGGCAAATCGCGAGATTCATGCTCTTTACTTGGACAAAGGGTCTTTGTATTTTCTCTTTGGGAGAAACTCTCCTCGAAATTTTTTCTTAGCTCTTTTTTGATATCTCCGATTTCACTTTCTAAAAAATGGTAGATTAAGTGAGCCCGATGGGGAGAGAGTTTTTCCTCGGTGGTTTGCTCAAAGGCTGTGAACCAATCGCGAAAGGCGATTTTCTCTTTTGAAGGGGAAAAAGAGAGGAGGTTAGCCTCGATTTCCTGAAGCTCTTGTTCTCTTATTTGACGGATCTTATTCAAAATATCTATTTCAAATTGCATCATTTGAAGGGTCTGGATATTTTGAATAGCGTCCATTTTTGTGGATTGAAAATTTTGATAGCCGATCAAGGTTCCTAAGAGGGTAGCAAAAGAGAAAACGGTGCCAAAAATAATGGCAGAGTGGAGGTTGAGTTCCATAACGGCAGAAAGACCCATCCATCCGCCAAAACATCCTGTAATGATGGTATTGACAGCCAGGATTAAGTTGCCAGACATCTCTGTGTCATCATCTCTAATTTGCTCGATGACTTCTTGCTTTGTTTTGATCCAGTGCAACAGATCACAAAATCCTTTCGCACCCAAAAGCTCAATGAGGTGGTCTTTTCCGAGTTCAATATGCTTTTGGAGAATTATTAATTCAGGGGGAGTTAAATCATGTAACTTTCTCATAGGCACCTCGAAGAAGAGTTTATATTGCTAGCAGAAACAAGGAAGCATGTATAGGAAAGATCTTCTTCTGTAGTCGCCAGAGTCGCTCCCCTCAGCATAAGAGAGGTCCTGAAGTCCTCCGCTTTGATCGACTCTTTTCTTTTAGTTTATGCTATAGAGGCCTATTTGAGAAGGATTAAGGGAAGGTTTTAGAAAATGTCGTGAAGACTCCCTCAGCTAAAGCAAAGGGCTTCTCCCAAGAAACAGATTGCTCCGCAACGAGGGACCCAAAGCTTATGGTTACACCCAATTGTGTAACGAGGGCTTCTAGAGTGACAAGCACTCAGACTGTATCTTCCTACAGTGTGAGAAAGCCTAGCAAATAGGAAGAATTAAAACAAGCGCGATTCATCCCCCCGCTAAAGCACTGGGTTTTCTCGCGTCAAAGGATAAATTCTATGGAGTAACCTTCTTTCCCTTATGGCCAGAAAACGAGGGTTCGTAGCAGCTCACTAAAATCTACTTAAATCTTTTCAAACCCATGCATTTTTGCATAGAGATGAACTCTCATTCAAGTACAGTTCTGTTAGCACAGCTAACACAAAAATATTTACTTTGAC
>Ga0207686_10000071_pt1 | contig 93193 bp, 65 predicted proteins | sample KBSM24metaG_FD_184396 | JGI IMG/M metagenome (GOLD analysis project Ga0207686, IMG submission 184396) | Miscanthus rhizosphere microbial communities from Kellogg Biological Station, Michigan, USA - KBS M2-4 metaG (SPAdes) (version 2) | ecosystem: Host-associated > Plants > Roots > Rhizosphere >... | reverse complement strand
GACAAAGCCGCGATCGACGACGGCTTGCACGGCCGGCAAGACGCATTGCAGCGCGTCACGCCCGGGATATCCGGTCTTGTAAACAATGTCGGGCATGAAAATCAGATAGCCGTTGCTGACGTAGTACGCAGCATTGATTGAGGTGCCGGGCCCCGGCGCCCGGAATTGGTGAATGCCCTGCGACAGACGCTCGTAGATGTAAACGATCATCGGATACTTCTTCTTCGGATCGAAGTTATCCGGCTTCAGAAGCATTCCTTTCAAAGGCACGCCGTCCGTGTTCCTGAAGTTGACCATCTCGGCGGTGCCCCAGTTGAATTGCGCGCGCTGCGTGTCGCCGTTGCTGATTTTCTTTGGCGCTTTGAAATTGGCATCGGTCACCCAGATGTCGGGGAACTCGTCGAAGCGCGACGCCGTAAACATCAGCACGTCGGCATCTTTGGCTTTCGTGGGATTGTTGTAATCCTTCGCGCCCATGATCAACTTCTCAGGCAGTCCACCGCTGAGACGATCGCGGTAGAAACCTGAATCGCGCGTCTCTAAGTTTTCCGCGTGTAGCAGCAAAGGCGTTGCCGGATCGATGGTTCGCTCGCGCGGCTCGAGCCGCACATAACGGAACTGAAGCTTGTCTTTGCGGCCCACGCCGTCGGTCAGATTCTTCGCGCCATTGCCCTCGGGCGAGAGCTGCCACACATCGAATCGATCGTAAATCAGGACCGACGCGTCGTCTTTGGTCCAACCGGCAACGCCATAAGCGTTCGGCAATTCCGGCGTGTCGTTCTCTTCGTTGAAGAAGCTCACGCCGAGATTCTTCGTCAAGTTGACTTTGGCGCCGGTCGCGACTGAATAACTCGTCCAATCTTTGCCGTCGAAATAAAGCGCGTATTTCCCGCCCGGCGAAAGGCTGACGGTGAAGCGCTGTTTCTGCGTGACAGGTTTGCGCGTGCCATCCTCAGCGCTGACCAGGTAGTAATCGGTCAAGCCGGGATCGTAATCGCTGGTCACGCGGTAGGACCGATTGTCGGAGCCGATGGCCATTCGTCCGTCAGTTGAAGGCTGCAGGTTCTCCATTCTCTCGTCGGCGAGTTGGACGAACTTCTTGCCCTTGACGTCGTAGACCGCGCGATAGGATCGATTGCGCTCCTGTTCGGCGCGGACTTTTTGAATCGGTTGGATGTAGTCATCTTTCCAGTGCCATAGATCGACCATCACCTTCTCGTCGGCCGGGATGTCATCGTCGGCGTTCTTCTCTGGCTCGGGCGGAGGCGCGGCGCCAAGGAACAGATGAGAGCCATCGAGTGAAAAACTGAGATTCGCCTGGCTGCTGACGACGAAGTCTTTTCTGAAACCGGGTGATGATGTTGAGACGATTTCGCTGGCGACGGGTGCGGGCAATGCGGTGGCGTGGTTTTTGGCGTCCTCTCTGACGGTCGGGTTTCCGCTGGAGCCATTGCCGGCGACGGGCGTCGCGCTGCCGCGTTCCCACATATAGATTTTGAATTTTGCCTGCTTCGATGCCTGATCGTCGCGGTCGCTGATGAAGGCGAGTTCGGTCTGATCGTCATCCCAGGTCAGCTTCTGATACTTGCCTTTGCCGGCGAGCAGCGGAGTTGGCGCGGCGTCACTCTGCGGCGACACGACGTACACGCCGTTGGTTTCTTCGTTCTTCGAAGAGACGGTGTAGGCAAGGGTCTTTGCGTCCTTGCTGAAGCTGTAGTCGAGCACGTCGCCGATCGTTCGTTCAGTTCCGGTGGTCATGTTCCGGATGATCAAATCGGTTCCGTATTCCTTCTTTGGCCCACGCGCCGGCGGCCGCCCACCGCCACCTTGTGGTCGCTGTGCGGCATCTTCATCTTCAGCTTCCGATTGTTCGGGCGCAGGTTCTTTTGGCGCGGCGCTGTCGGTGGCTTCTCGATTCGGAGCCGCGCCAGGTTTTGCTTCCATTGAGTAAGCGATGAAACCGCTGGCATCTTCCGGCACTTGAAAATTCTTGACGCGTTCGACGCGCGCCACCTGACCGCTCGAAAGATCCACGATGCCGAGCGCATTCTTCGGCATGTCGTCCGGCCGTTTCTTATCCTTCTTTGCTTTATTCAGCTCAGCCTTTGTCGGTTCGATAGTGAAGACTACAAACTTCGCATCGGCGGTAAAGACCGGTCGGGCCAGCCGGCCCTGGTTCGCCTGAAACTCACCAGGCGCTGCGCCGGGATCGTCGGGTGGCGGCATTGGCGGTCGATAGCCGCGGGCCGCGCGCCATTCAGTGCCGCCGGCCAGATTACGGACGACGATTTCGCTGTCCGAGTCCTGGCCCATAAACGCGTAGGCGACGAATTTTCCATCGCGCGAAATCGTCGGGCTCTGGATCGAATGCCAGTTGTCGTAATCCTTATGAGTAATCGCACGTTTGGTAACGGCCGGCTGTTGCGCGAAGGCCTGGGCCAGAGACGTTGCGATCAAAGCGACTGCGCAAACCAACGACACATATCGCCGGGCGAATTGATTGACGGATTTCATTGTGGTTGCTCCCTTTCAGGCTTCAGCAGGAAAGATGACGCGACAGTCTATCGCGCAGACGAATGAAGTCAAGTCCGCCTGAAAGGAGCGCCGACATCCTGTCGGCGGTTCGCGCGCATCCTTGCCTGCTTTCTCACAGAACGGCAAGGATGCCGGTGGCCGGCAGGCAAGGATGTCTGCGCTCCGTCTATAACGATTTTGTTGCGCCACACTGCTCCTGTAACCGTTGTCTTTGCGGGAGCGTTCATACTTGTGCGACCATAAATCAATCGCGGCAGATTAACCTTTGATTCGAGGAATTACGGACACCCCCATGCCTCGGTCACAGGTCTCCGACGAATCCTGATGGAAGAACACGTATCGACAGAGTTTCCAAGCCAAACTGAGCGAAATTATGAAGTTACCGCTGACGCGCGACCGGCGAGACCGGTCGGCGCGACGGACGCTGCGCGACCGCGGCCGCGCCAGGGATCAAAGACCCGCGCGCGAATTATTCAAGTCGCCAGCATTCTGCTGCTGGTCATCCTGCTGGTCGTTTTGTGGCGTTTCCTCGGCGACCGCGCGGCAGCGCCAGGAGCCGGAGGCCGCGGTGGACGTGGTGGTGGCGGTGAAGCTGTCCCGGTCGAAGTGGCTACGGTGACGCAACAAGACGTCCCGATCCAACTCAAGAGCATCGGTAACGTCGAAGCGCAATCGACGGTGGGCATTCGCTCTCAGGTCGAGGGGACATTATTGACCGTCGGATTCGTGCCCGGTGCGGAGGTGCCGAAGGGCGCTGTCTTGTTCACCATCGATCCACGTCCGCTGCAGGCGCAGCTTAGTCAGGCCGAAGCGAATCTTTTGAAAGCGATGGCTGCGGTGCGGCAGGGCAATGACATCGTGGCGCGTGATGAAGCCACGCTCGCTAACGATCGCGTAATCGTGAATCGCGATTTGAGGTTGGTTGAGGCGGGCGTCATTCCGCGCGAGCAATACGACAACGACATGGCGAAGATGCGTTCGAGCGAAGCGACGGTGCGCGCCGATCAATCAGCCGTCGCCAACCTGCAGGCCGCCCAGAAAGCCGAACAAGCCAACGTTGAAAACGCGCGCGTGCAGTTGAGCTATACGACAATTCGCGCGCCCATTTCCGGCAAGACCGGCAACCTGGCGGTGACCGCAGGGAATCTCGTGCGCGCCAACGACACGACGGCGATGGTGACCATCACGACATCGTCGCCAATTTACGTGACGTTCTCAGTTCCCGAGCGTGACCTCGTACGAATTCGCCAGGCCGGCGGCAAGGAAGGGCTTGAGGTGCAGGGAGAGGTTCCCGGCGACGAAGCCAATCCGGCCAAAGGCAGATTGTCTCTGGTCGATAACACTGTCGATCCGGCGACGGGAACTGTTCGCTTGAAGGCGACTTTCATCAACGACGATCGGCGTTTGTATCCCGGTCAATTTGTGAACGTGATCCTGACGCTGGGCACCGCGACTCAGGCTACGGTAGTTCCTTCGCAAGCTGTACAGATCGGACAGGACAAAACCTTCGTGTACGTGGTGAAGGACGGCACGGCTGAGATGCGTACCGTCAAGACCGGCACGACCGTCGAATCGATGACCCTCATCGAGGATGGTCTGAAGCCCGGTGAGCAGGTGGTGACCGACGGCCAACTGCGGATTGTGCCGGGAGCGAAGGTCCAACTGAAGGGACAAGGTCAGGGCGCCCGGGGACAGGGTCAGGGCGGAGCGCCAGGTGGTCCACCTTCGGTGACTAATCCGAATGAAGCTCAACCGGGGCAGAATGGTGGCGGTCGCCGTGGTGGCGGGAATCAGAATCCATAGTGTGTCAGAACCCGGAGCGGTAGCGACGGGATCAGTTGGCTCCAGAGGAATCACTTGACCCGGTCGCTGCCGCTCGCGGTTCTGACACTCAATGCTTGTTCATGTCTGAACTCTTCATCCAGCGCCCCATCACCACGACGCTCATCATGTTCGGCATCGTGTTGTTCGGCTTGATTGGTTATCGAGCGCTGCCGGTAAGCGATCTTCCCAACGTCGACTATCCAACCATCCAGGTTACGGCCGAACTTCCGGGCGCGAGTCCCGAGACCATGGCGTCGTCGGTTGCGACTCCGCTCGAAAGACAATTCTCAACCATCGCCGGTCTGAACACGGTTAGTTCCACCAGCACTCTAGGCAATACTCAAGTCACCCTGCAGTTCGATCTCACCCGAAACATCGATGCCGCAGCCCAGGACGTGCAGACGGCAATTGCCCAATCGTCGCGACAGTTGCCGACCGGCATGCCGAATCAGCCGACGCTGAAGAAGGTAAATCCCGCCGATCAGCCCATCGTTTATTTGATGGTGAGTTCGCCGACGCTGCCGTTATCGAAGGTCAACGAGTACGCCGATACGACGCTGGCGCAGCGTTTATCGACCATCAGCGGGGTGGCCCAGGTCCTGGTGACCGGCGAGCAAAAATATGCAGTGCGCGTGCAAGTCGATCCTTCGGCGCTGGCAACGCGCGGCATCGGCATCGATGACGTCGCGACGGCGTTGCAGCGCGGTAACACCAATCTGCCCGTCGGCACGCTCTACGGAATTCATCAGAACCTGACGGTGCAGGCCAATGGCCAGCTAACCAACGCCGAAGAATACCGGCAACTGATTGTGGCTTACCGGAACGGCGCGCCGGTGACGCTGCGCGATCTCGGCGATGTCGTCGACAGCGTCGAAAACAGCCGGCTGGCGACGCGTTACAACGGGCAACAGGTGGTGACGCTGACGATTCAGCGCCAACCCGGCACCAATACAGTCGCGGTTGTCGACGCAATCCGAAACCTGCTCCCGGCGTTCCGTCAGCAACTGCCGGCGTCGATCAAGCTCGACGTGCTTTACGATCGTTCTGAGTCGATTCGCGAATCGGTCAACGACGTGCAGTTCTCTTTGCTCTTGGCGATTGGCCTGGTGGTGCTGGTCATTTTCCTTTTCCTGCGCAACGTACGCGCGACTTTTATTCCCACGCTGGCGCTGCCGACATCGATCGTCTTCACCTTCGCGATCATGTACCTGTTGGGTTTCAGCCTGGACAATCTTTCGTTGATGGCCCTGACGCTGTCGGTCGGGTTCGTCGTCGACGACGCAGTCGTGATGTTGGAGAACATTGTTCGTCGCATGGAAGAAGGCGAAGGAGCGATGGAAGCCGCGCTGAAAGGTTCGCGCGAAATCGGATTCACGATCGTGTCGATGACGGTTTCGCTCGTTGCCGTGTTTATTCCAGTGCTCTTCCTGAGCGGGATCCTCGGCAGGCTGTTTCGCGAATTTGCGATCACGATCAGCGTGGCCATTCTGGTTTCGGGTTTTGTGTCATTGAGCCTGACGCCGATGCTTTGCAGCCGCATTTTGAAATCGTTCGGGCACCGGAAGCCTGATGACGATCCGGGCAGTAGTCCGACCGTAACGGAGGGCGCAGAAGATGCAGGCGAGGACGCCCCAGTCGCGCTCCAGCACGGCAAATTCTGGCAGATCACCGAGCGCGGTTACGACTGGCTGGTTGGCGGTTATCGCTGGACTTTGCAAATCGCTCTCGAACACAGAGCGCTGACACTGATGATTTGCGGCGTGCTGTTCCTGATCACGATTGCCCTCTTCTACATCATCCCGAAGGGCTTTATTCCCAACGATGATATCGCGCAGATTGTTGGTTACACGGAAGCTGCCCAGGGCATTTCATTCGAGGAGATGTCGCGGCACCAGGAGCAGATCGTCGATCTCATCCGGAAAGATCCAAACGTCGTCGGCGTGCTGTCGACGGTGGGCGAAAGCGATATCAGCGCGGCCAGCAACACGGGAAACATTTTGATTCTGTTAAAGCCCGTGCACAATCGAAAGAAAGACGTCGAGGCGATTATTGATGATTTGCGGCCCCGGCTGGCGACAGTTCCCGGCGTGCGCATCTATCTGCAGAATCCGCCGCTGGTCCAGGTGGGCGGGCAGGTGACGAAGAGTCCTTACCAATTGACTCTGCAGGGCCCGGATCGCGACGAGCTTTATGCGAAAGCAAACGAGCTGATGCAGAAGATGGCGACGATGCCGCAGTTGCTCGACGTCACCAGCGACATTCAAACCAAGAACCCGCAGCTCAACGTAGACATCGCTCGCGATAAGGCCGCGGCAGTAGGCGTGACAGCGCAGCAGATCGAAGATGCGTTGAATGACGCGTACGGCACGCGACAGATTTCGACAATCTATGCGACCTCGAACGAGTATCAGGTGATTCTCGAAGTGAAGCCCGAATACCAGCTCGATCCTTCCGCGTTGGGCCATCTCTACATTCATTCGACCGCGACGGCGGCCACGGCCAGCCAGGTCGCGCAGGTGCAGGGTGTGCTCGCGCAACCGACGCCGAACATCGTCAATTCCGCGCAAACTCCGGTGGGATTGACCGCGCCGGGACAGACGACCACGGGGCGACTGGTGCCTTTGAGCACAGTGGCGACTTTTTCGCGCGGCATTGGGCCGCTGTTGGTCAACCATTTGAGCCAACTGCCTTCGGCGACGATCTCGTTCAACCTGCATGAAGGTGTGTCGCTGAGCGCGGCGACAGACGAAGTGCAGGCCGCGGCCAAGAAGACTCTGCCGGGAACCATCACCACCAGCTTCCAGGGCACCGCGCAAATTTTCCAATCGAGTTTGCAGAACCTGACACTGTTGATGTTGGTCGCAGTGCTGGTGATCTACCTGGTGCTCGGCATTCTGTACGAAAGCTTTATCCACCCCTTCACGATTCTTTCGGGATTGCCTTCGGCGGGATTGGGCGCGTTGCTGACGCTGCTGGTCTTCGGACGCGAGCTGGATGTTTACGCTTTCGTCGGGCTGATCATGTTAATCGGCATCGTCGAAAAGAATGCCATCATGATGATCGACTTCGCGCTGACGTCACAGCGCGAAGAAGGGAAGCCGGCTGAAGAAGCGATCTTCCAGGCCTGCCTGATCCGTTTCCGGCCAATCATGATGACGACGATGGCGGCGCTGATGGGGACCCTGCCGATTGCTTTGGGCTGGGGCGCGGGCGCCGCGTCGCGTCGCGGACTGGGACTGGCCGTCGTCGGCGGTCTCTGCGTTTCGCAGGTCGTAACGCTTTATCTAACGCCGGTGATTTATGTCTATTTCGAGAACGCGCAGGCATGGCTGGCGCGGCGGCGGAAGAGACGACCGGCGATGGCGTGAAAAGAGTTTAATTTGAGATTTGAGATTTGATATTTGTCATTTGTTGATTGGACGCGCATCCCGGTGCGCTTAGTTGTAGCAGATATCCGTGGGCTAAAGCCCTCGGCTAAATTCATCGCATTGCTATGCCAGCAAATGGCCCAATGACAAATATCAAATGATAAATGGCAAATAGTTTTTTGGTTCCGTGAAGAAAAAGCAGTCACACCGCCGCGGCATTTCCGAACTCTTCATTCAGCGTCCCATCACCACGACGCTGGTGATGGTCGGCATTGTTTTGTTCGGCATGATTGGCTATGCGGCGCTGCCCGTCAGCGATCTGCCAACGGTTGATTACCCGACGATCAATGTCAACGCCGGCCTGCCGGGCGCGAACCCTGAAACCATGGCCGCGTCCGTGGCGACTCCCCTCGAACGGCAATTCTCGGGGATAGCCGGCATCGATTCGATCAACTCGTCGAACTCACAAGGCTCGACGTCGATCACTCTGCAATTCAATCTCAGTCGCAACATCGACGCGGCGGCGCAGGACGTGCAGCAGGCAATCTCCGCGGCGCTGCCGCAACTGCCACCGGGCATGCCGAACCCGCCGAGCCTGCGTAAATCAAATCCTTCGGACAGTCCCGTGCTTCTGCTAACGCTCAATTCAGACGTGCTGTCGCTGCAGAAGATTGATGAATACGCCGAGACGTTGATCGCGCAGCGCATTTCGATGATCGATGGCGTTTCGCAGGTGCAGGTCTATGGCGCCACCAAGTACGCCGTCCGCGTGCAGATGGATCCGAATGAGCTCGCCGATCGCGGAATCGGAGTGGACGATATCGACACCACGATTCGCAATGCTAATCCCAACACGCCCACCGGCACGCTCTACGGAAAATATTCAAACCTCACCGTGCAGACCAACGTGCAGCTTGACGATGCGTCGCAGTTTCGCAAGCTGGTAGTGGCCTATCGCAATGGTTCGCCCGTGCGTCTGGATGAAGTCGCAAACGTGCTCGACAGTGTCGAAAACAACAAAGCCGCGAGTTGGTTCAATGGCCGGCGCAGCGTGACCATGGCCGTCCAGAGACAGCCGGGAACGAACACCGTCGCCGTCGTCGATGCCATTAAGGCGTTGATGCCGCAGTTCCGGCAACAACTGCCGGCGTCGCTCAACCTCGACGTGCTTAACGATCGCTCTCTTTCCATTCGCCAGTCAGTCGACGACGTTCAGTTCTCGCTGGTGCTGGCGATGGGGCTGGTGGTGATGGTGATCTTTCTGTTCCTGCGCAACGTGCGCGCGACCATCATCCCGACATTGGCATTGCCCACGTCCATAGTCGGCACCTTCGCGGTGATGTACCTCTTGAATTTCAGTCTCGATAATTTATCGTTGATGGCGCTGACGCTCTCCGTAGGGTTCGTGGTCGACGACGCAGTCGTGATGCTTGAGAACATCGTGCGCCGCATCGAGCTGGGCGAAAACGTGATGGAAGCCGCGCTCAACGGCTCGCGCGAAATCGGATTTACCATCGTCTCGATGACTGTCTCGCTGGTGGCTGTCTTTATCCCGGTGCTTTTCATGGGCGGAATTCTCGGCCGGCTGTTCCGGGAATTTGCGATCACGATCAGCGTGGCCATTCTCGTTTCAGGTCTGGTGTCGCTGACTCTTACGCCGATGCTGGCAAGCAAACTCCTCAAAGCCTCGGCGATTCGCGAAAGCGCGCTGCACGAAGAAGCCGGCCACGCCCCTCGTCGCGGCTGGTGGGGTTTTACCGAAGGCATCTACAACCGCGTGCTGCAGTTTTATGAATGGACCTTGCGCAAGGTGCTGGCCCATCCGCTTTATACCATCACCATTAGTCTGGTGCTGGCGGTCTTCACTTTCTATTTGTTCGGCGCGGTGCCGAAGGGGTTCATTCCCACGGGCGACACGGGCTTGCTGTTCGGCAACACGGAAGCGGCCCAGGGCATTTCGCTCGACGACATGATCAAGCACCAGAACCGGATTGCCGAGATCATCAAGAACGATCCGAACGTGCAATCGTATGCCTCGTCCGTCGGCTCGGGTGGCCGGAACAACGGCAGCAATAGCGGCACAATCTTTATCGGTCTGAAACCCTTGGGTCAGCGGAAGCTCAGCGCTGATGATGTGATCGAGCAATTACGGCCGAAGGTCTCGCGCGAACCGGGTCTCCGCGTGATTCTGCAGAATCCGCCTTCACTCAACGTCGGTGGTGGTTTTGGTCGCAGCAGCTATCAGGTGACGATCCAGGCTTCAACCACGAATGAATTGGCGGACGCGGCGCCCAAGCTCGAAAAGCTCATGCGCGATATGCCGCTCCTCCAGGATGTGAACAGCAACCTGCAAATCAATACGCCACAGCTGAACGTGGAAATCGATCGGCAGCAGGCAGCGACGCACAACGTTACGATCTCGCAGATCCAAACTGCGTTGGGCGATGCGTTCGGCTCGCGCCAGGTCTCAACCATTTACATGCCGACCAACGAGTACCAGGTGATTCTCGAAGCCAAGCCTGAATTTCAAGGCGACCCGACCGCGCTGAGCCGCCTGTATATTCATGCTGCGAACGGCCGACTGGTTCCGTTAAGCGCCGTCGCCAGCTTTTCAAAAACCGTTGGCCCATCGCAGGTCAATCACTTTGGCGAGATGCCGGCGACCACCATCTCGTTCAATCTCAAACCCGGCGTGTCACTGAGCCAGGCCACCAGCGAGGTCCAACGGGTGGCGCGCCAGAATCTGCCGGCCACAATCACGACGACCTTTCAGGGGTCGGCCCAGGTCTTTCAGCAATCACTGCAGAATCTCACGCTGCTGCTGGGAGTTGCCGTGCTGGTGATTTATTTGGTGCTGGGAATCCTCTACGAAAGCTTCATTCATCCGCTCACCATTCTCTCCGGTCTTCCTTCTGCGGGACTGGGCGCGCTACTGACGCTGATGATCTTCCACCGCGAGTTGGACATCTATGCCTTCGTGGGACTGATCATGCTGATCGGCATCGTGAAGAAGAACGCGATCATGATGATCGACTTCGCGCTCGATAAGCAGCGGCGCGAAGGCGAGGACGCCCGCCGGGCCATCTATGACGCGTGCGTGATCCGCTTTCGTCCGATCATGATGACGACGATGTCGGCCTTGATGGGGACTCTGCCGATTGCGTTGGGCTGGGGCGCCGGCGCTTCCGCGCGAAGAGGTTTGGGATTGGCCGTTGTCGGCGGATTGATCGTCTCACAAGTGCTGACGCTTTATCTCACGCCGGTTGTCTACCTGTACTTCGAGCGATTTCAGGAATGGATGGCGGGCACGAAGCCCTCACCGGTGACGGATCGCGGTCCAGGTAGCGGGGCAGTAGCCCGGCCGTAGGGGTGCGCGCGTTTTCAACCTGCGGAGCAGGTGACGGCGTAAAGCCTGGGGCGCAAGCCGCAAGATCTAATCTTGATCACTCAAAACATCGGCACACGAAGCAGATCGCGGCAAGGTTGTGGTGCAGTTTTGCGCTCAGGCCCTCACCCCAACCCTCTCCCAGAGGGAGACGGAGTCAAACTGTACATTACCGGGCCGACGGCTGTCCGAGTTGAGGGTTCCAGACCGCCTCGAAGATTCGCTTTTCGGAATCAATCGGCTGCTCGCTCATGTCGAGGAAGCTGAAGTTATTGATCTTACCGTGAAGCGTGTTGATATCGAGACCGCGCGCGCCTTCCTTACCGACCTTGAAGCAATGGATGTTGTCGCGCATCGGGGAAAGCGTGTTAATCCTCCCGGCAGTGAGCGTTTCGCTGCGAGTCTCCCGCACCCGGAAAGTTTTCTTCGAAGCATAATCCGGCGCCTCTTCGATTATTTCGAAGTTACGTAGCCGCACCTCGCCTTCAAAGCCAAGCGTGCAGACGCTGGCGTTCGGGTGGTTGTGCGGAGGAAGCACAGCGCCTGGTTCCATGCGCCACTGAATAATGAAAAAGGGCGATCCTCTGAAGCTAGGTCCGAACCAAACGCGCGCATCCACAGTCTTGTAGGATCCGAGCTGAGTGTTGGGGATCTCCTTCAAACGCGTCGCCAGTGAACCTATGCGATAGAGATATTCGTCAACGCTGAACCCGGGATCCGCAATCAGTTGCTGAGCTATCGGAACAGATTGCTTGATAAAGTCATCCCAAAGCAGCTTGTCCGCTCCGGCGCCGTTTGCTTTGATCGCCGTCTGGGCGAAGTTATTTTTTGGCACGGCATTGAGAGCAATGACGGCGGCCACAGTTGCCAATGACCCGCGCAGGAAATAGCGCCTTTCATGAATGCCGGGAAACACTTCGACTTCCTTTAACGGCTCGGTGGACCCCGAATTATCTAAAGGTTTAATAGTCTCGCGCATGACGTCCTCCATACCGATCAATCGAATCGCCAAGATAAGGTGGTGATCCTGATTTGAGCGAGTTGTTTCTTCTCCGCTTTCTCCCTTCTCCCATTGGGAGAAGGGCCGGGGATGAGGGTTTAGCGCGATCAGTCACTATTTGAATTGATTGCGAGAGATGAGTTCGCGGAGCGAACTCACCTCTCGCACGTCATCGTTTGGCTTTGTTCCCAAGTAAGGCCCTCACCCTAGCCCTCTCCCGAAGGGAGAGGGAATTGAAATACTTCATTGAAATTATGACCTACCGAACATAACTACACCTTTCCAGAGATTTGTTGACGTGCCGGTTGTCACCTTCTGAAGTCACTTTTTTAAGGTGACCTACTGTCGCCAAAAATGACTAAAGTCACTATCTGTAATTGTGAGACCTGTAATAGAGTGCAGCCTCAGACGCATTTGTCAGCAGCAGTCGGTATGAACTCGAGCAGTAACAACAGCCTGAAGTTTTTCAGCAGCGGCAACATCGCTTTTGTGATCGTCGTGTGTGCGTCATACGCTTCCGCTACGACGGCGATCCTCTATTCGCGGCGTCCGGTCCCTGCCTGGGAAGCCGTCGTGCTGGTCACGTTGGGTTCGGCGTATTTGGTCATGGGCACTTATGGCTTCGCCCTCTGCCGCCGGGCGGGATCGCTCATCTGGGGGATCAGTTATTTTGTGATTCAACTCCTGCTTGCAGCCACACTGATTCTGCTGCGAGGCTCTACCGGAGAACTTGCGCTGATCCTTTTGCCGCTGGCCGGGCAGACTGCTTTGCTGCTGCCTTTGGGGGGCATGGTTCCGTTCTGTGTCCTGATTTACGTGACCCTTGTAATGCCTCTGGTCATCCGCAGCAGATGGGTTGATGCCATTGCCATGGGGGTCATCTATGGGACGGGCATCGTCTTCGTGGTGGTCTTCACCCGGGTCGCCGCGAGCGAACGCGAGGCGCGCAGGGAACTCGCCGAAGCTAACACGCGTTTGCGCGAGCGTGCGGCACAGATTGAAGATTTAGCGATTACTAAAGAACGCAACCGGCTGGCGCGTGAGATACACGACAGCCTCGGACACTATCTGACGGTGGTGAATGTGCAAATCAGCGCCGCGCAAACGATCCTCGATCATGATCGGACACGGGCGCTGGATCATTTGACCAAAGCCCAGACTCTAACGCAGGAAGGACTGGCGGAAGTGCGTCATTCAGTAGCGGCCCTGCGCGCATCTCCCACCGAAAGTCGTCCACTACCCGAGGCGCTGGCCCAACTCGCAGAACAATGGAATGCTGCGGGTTTGCGCGTGAAGTTTGCGGTGGCCGGCACAATTCGGCCTCTAACACCTCAAGCCAATCTGACGCTGTACCGCGCGGCGCAAGAGGCCCTGACGAACGTGGGAAAACACGCGCACGCTTCCAATGTCGATCTCTATCTGGACTATCGCGACGCACGCCTGGTTCTTTTGCGCATTACCGATGACGGCCTGGGCAGCACTAATTCAGAAGGTGGCTTTGGCTTGCTCGGGGTGCGGGAAAGGGTCCAGTTGCTGAGTGGTGCGGTGCGCGTGAGGACTGAGGCAGGTAAAGGGTTTTCGCTGGAAGTGAGTCTGCCCGCATGAAACCAATCAAAATTCTTTTGGTTGATGACCAGCCGCTTTTCCGCGAAGGTCTGCGGACCCTGCTTTCCGTGCAGGCTGATTTCGAAGTCGTCGGTGAAGCCGGAAATGGTGAAGAAGCGATCAGGCTCGCGCGTTCGCTGCTGCCCTCGGTAGTGTTAATGGATTTGCAAATGCCGGTGCTTGACGGCGTGGCGGCCACCCGCCGCCTGCGCGCGGAACAACCCGTCTGTCGCGTTATTGTTCTGACGACCTTCGATGACGACGAAATGGTCTTTGATGGTTTGCGCGCAGGCGCCGTGGGTTATTTGTTGAAGGACGCTCCGTCAGAAAAACTGGCAGAGGCGATTCGCGTCGCCGCCCGCGGTGAAACTTTTCTGCAGCCCTCGGTGGCGGCGAAAGTCGTGGCCGAATTTGCTCGCCTCAGCAGGAAGACCGCGGTAATTCAAGACCCACTGATCGAGTCGCTCTCCGATCGAGAGCTCGAGATACTTCGCCTGATTGCGCAGGGCGCGAGCAATCGAGAAATCGCCGGCGCGCTCTTCCTCGCCGAAGGCACAATCAAGAATCACGTAACGAACATTCTCGGCAAGCTGGAGGTCCGCGATCGCACCCAGGCTGCGCTCAAGGCGAAAGACATTGGACTGATCTAGGACTCGGAGAGATGCTTTTGTAAATTTGATTCAACTGAAGCCGAGGGTGGGATTCCGAACCCCCGGATTGATGCCACGGAACGTTGAATTGTCCCAAGCGTGCCGTCCGGCTAGGCTCTCTCCCAGACGAAAGTGAGACCGTGAGCGACCGGGCTTCTTTCAACCTGCGGCGCAGGTGTCAGCGTAAAGCCTGGGGCGCAAGCCCCAGGATCTAATCCCCAAAGAATGATTAGAGCCCGCGTAGCGGGCGGGAGCCTCTTGCTAAAATCACTTACTGGACGTGTCTGATAATCTGTGGGCATGGCAGACTCTTACACCAATCTTCTCTTCACATCGTGTTTTCAACCAAGGATCGTCGTTCGTTGATTACAACAGAGTATGAGATTCGACTTTACGATTACATTGGCGGCACGTTAAGACAGGCTGGCGGCATTTGCCTGGAGCTTAACGGAACCGAAGATCACCTTCACTTATTGGCGAAGCTTCGACCAACTCGTGCAGTCTCTGACGTGCTCAGAGAGCTCAAGGCCAATGCAAGTGGATGGATGCATGATGTGTTTCCTTCGCTGGAGGATTTCTCCTGGCAGCGTGGTTATGGCGCATTCACGGTGAGCCAATCAAGTGTTGAGGAAGTTCGTCGATATATTGCGAGGCAGAAAGAACACCATCGGAAAGTTTCATTTCGAGAGGAGTTTGTTCATTTTCTGAAAGCGAACGGCATTGAATACGACGAGAGGTATGTCTGAAATCAGGCTGTCGCTCGCTATGCGAGCTTGATCTAATTTCTCGGTCTTTATTCCTGGGGCTCACGCCCCAGGCTTTACGCTGTCACCTGCTCCGCAGGTTTGTTCAAATCAGGACCCGCGGCGGTTTTGGATGTCTCCGGCTAGCTATTCTCAACTGAGATGAGATAGGTCACCTGCCCGTGAGAATCGAAGAATCGAAGGCCTGATCCGCTCTCGGTTCTGTTGTTTCCCATCCCAATGTGCGGCGGCGGAGAGTCTTAAGGCCGCTCCGTTTCCTGCAACCGTTTCCGCGCCTCGGCCTGAGCAACCCGATACGCTGGGATCGTCTCATCCAGCGTCAGGATGTATTCCCACTCAGCGCGCGCCTCTGCATAACTCCAACGAATCAGAAATTCGGCCATCAATAGCCGTGCATCCGCCATAGTGCAGAACGATGGCGGGATGGCTTTGCCAAGCAGCACGGCAACCGCCTCGCGATATTCCCCGCGTCCAAGTAAATGCCTACTGATTTCAACCTGCGCAATTGGGGAGTCTGGCCTTAGTCGCAACTCTTCGCGAAAAGACTTCAACGCTTCAGCCGTACGGCCCTGTCTCATCAAGGTGCGGCCGAGGTGTTCGTGACCTTCGGGCCAATGCGGAGCTTTCCGCACCAGTTCGCGAAATTCTTTGAGGGCCGCTGCACAGTCTACAGGTTCAGTGGACAAGTACACGCAGCCGATTAGCCGATGCGCTTTGACGTAGTTCGGATTGAGTTTCAGCGCGAGCCGGCCTTCCTTGATGGTCCCGCGACGATTACCTTCCCAGTAATATTTATGCGCCTTCTTGTAATGTTCGAGCGCGGTAAGTGTCTTCGGCATGAGAAACCTCCGTTGAGTGGAGAATCGAACGGCTGCATTATTGTGCGATTCGGGCGAAGCATCACCGAGTTACGAAACACGCACGCGGCTCGCGTCCAACTATTTGTTATGCGGCGGGTCCGCGTTCGTCGTGTTTGCTTATCAAAGTCGCTTCCCGTGGCTCCGGTCCAACGATTTGTTCGACGACGGTGTCGTCAAGCAGATTTCGTGTATCTACATCGCGGATAACTGAAACAACCGATAAACCTGCCATAGCGTCCTCGTTTGTGACGAAGTGTACCGCCGCACTGGGGACAGTTGCTAACGATAGGGTTGTCTATGGGTTTCTGTTGAGACGTGGACGAGTACGGAAGAGCGGACGGTGGAGCAGTTGAAACCCGATTTCTGTCAGACCATCGCTCCCGTAAAGCCATGATCAGAGAAGACATTCAAATACAAAACCCGTCATGACGAGGAACACTAGAAGTACTAGAGCTGTCTTGCCCGCGCGTGAGTATTGCCCGTTGAACGTCATGATTATCGACGCAGGCACTAAAAACAGAATGGCGACGACACTCCAATAGAATTGCGCCATTACGTGCCGTTGCGAGCCGCGGTAGCCGGCGATGAACAACATGCCGATAATGGCCAGAACACGTATTAAGTCATCACTCATGGGTAGGAAAGTCGTCGAACTATGTATTATGCGGAATGGTTCCGCATAAGCCCCTTATGCAGCGTCTTATACGGAATGCCAAGATTCGTTTCCTCGTCAAGAGCGCATTGCGTGGACCAGACCGGGCCAGGCCCGGGATCTTTGCTATTTTCATTCGTCCGCTGCGCGAACTTGACGGGCGCGGGATCATCGACGAGGTGCTAGGCTCAGCGGTGAATCTCTCGGGCCGCACGCTAGCCCTTTTTCCGCCTTGCCGGTTCTCTTCGCGGTGCCGATGAAGCGCGCCCGCCTGTCATGAGCGGCGACGCTCATGAATATCAATGTGGCCGCGGGCGCGTTCGCTTCGTTGTTTTGTCCAAGCCGTGGGCGACGGCTTGCGTGACGAAACGCGCCCGCGTTCTCGGTCATGAGTCGGTCTCACTCATGAATTGCTTTTCCCTCTCCCTTTGGGAGAGGGAATTAAAGGGTGAGAGTCTACTGCGCGTCCGTAAGCCCTCACCCCCAACCCTCTCCCAGAGGGAAGGGAGAATTACAACCACTGACCGCTTTGGAGTGCGGTGACTTGTCACCGCTTTTGGCTTAGCCGCGAAAAGCGCCGACAAGTCGGCGCACTCCAAAATTGCGATCACTGCCCACTCGCCGTCGCCGGCGTTGGCGCCGTCTTCTTCCGCCGCGGCGGGCGTTCGATGTGGCTCGCGCTGATCCATTCGGCCAACGTGCCGGGATCGTCGGCGTATTTATTCTTCATGATCGGATCTTCGTTCCGCACTGCGTCGTCGCAGCGGTCGAGCGCGTCTTCGAGTTCGGCGCTGGCGGAGACGTGATCGCCGACGGCGTTGCCTTGATCGGCAATGGCTGCTTCGAGCTCGGCGATGTCCTCGTTGAGATCGTCGATGAAATCTGCGGGCATATCGTATGCGATGAATCGCGCTTTCAATGTCAGCGCGTTCGTCGCGTAAGAGTGGGCAGTATTCAGCAGCGCTTCATCGGTGCCGTTGAGTGGTCTTTGGAATTGCGCTTCGAGGCCCATGGCCCTCGCGATGCGAAAGATGGCATCGACGGCTCGCTGCACGGCGGCGCGTGCGTCTCTGCGAGATAGCGTTCCCTGCCGGGCCTGGCCGATGCCGGTGACTTGCGCTTCGCCGAGTCTTTTGACGTCGGCGGTGGCGGCGATTAAGTCATTAAAGAATTGTCGTATGACACCTGTCTCGGAGAAATCGGCGATGCGTTGAGCGTTGAATTCGCGCACGCGCACAGCCCTCTGATAGGTCCTGTTTTGATTGTCGTCCATGGAAAACCTCCTCTGAGAAACTAACGGGTTAAAGGTTTTCACTTCGCGATCGTGAAGATCGTGAGAGGTGACTCAGTTGTTTGTGAAGCCGGCGCGATGAACGGGGATTTGGCCGGCTGGTTACCGCTTGAAACCCCTTGAGTGGCGCGGATTCTAGCACAAGGCTTGGCTGGGTGGTGAGGAATCTTGCATGCCGCGGCTTGAATATTTGCAGTTGGCAAGAGTTTGCACGCTTTTACTGAGGGAAATGGAAGGTTTGTACTCGGAAATGGAAGGTTTGCACTCGGAAATGGAAGGTTTGCGCGTGGAAATGGAAGGTTTGCAACGGGAAATGGAAGGTTTGCACATGGAAATGCCAAGTCTGCAGGTGAAAATCGAAGGTTTGCACGTGGAAATGTCGAGTTTGCACGCGGAAACGCCGAGTTTGCAGGTGGAAATGTGAAGTCTGCGCTGAAATGTAGGGTCTGCGACCGGAAATGTGACGTTTTCAAGTGGAAATGCCAGACTTGCGGCCCGCGAATGGAGGGTTTGCGCATGGAATCAACGCGTTCTCTAAGCTGGATGTCGAGTTCACAAGCGAGAGTGGCGAGTTCTCAGTTAGGAGCGACGAGTTTGCGCTCAAGCAGAGAACCTTTGGGAATGAGGGGCGTCAGCCACGATGCCGATATTTGACTAGCCAAGATCAGGTTGATTCGACACTTACCTTAGCTTCTCATACGCTTTCTTCGCTTCGATCATCAACAGGCAGGTCGGCGTCCTTCCAGAACTCAAAAAATGGCTCGTACTCTTTGCGCGCCCTGGCGGTCTCACCCCTACAGGACCGCCTCCGCGAAGGGGGCATGTCTATTAGTTGACGAAAAGGCAGGCTCAATTTTTCGCTTCCTCTGATTCACAGAGCGGCGAATAGTTGACAGTTCTCTGGTAGATCCTTGAAGTCGCAGGTTCCTCGATCACTAAAAGCAACGCCCGGCCCTGACACCAGGTCCCTGACTCGATTGGTTAACAACACTTCGCCGGCCTGTGCGCGCGCGGCCACCTGCTTGCTGACTTCGACGGCAGCGCCGCTGGCCTGATCACCGCGCATAGCGCACAAACCGGTATGCAATCCAGTTTTCGTCTCAATGCCGATTTCGCCGGCTGAGTCTCTGATTGCTTTGGCACATTTTATCGCTCTGATTGGCCCGTCGAAGGTCGCACACAATTGATCGTTATTCGCCTCGCTCACCCGCCCCTTGAACCATTCAGCTTCGCGGCGAGCAAGTGTGGAAAAACGATTGTCGCGGCCTTCAGCAGGTTCGTTTGTGGTGACGTAAAGAACTGTAGCCAGGACGCTGTCGACTTCGGTGTTGAGGCTGACGCTTTTGATGAAGGTTTCAATCTCGCGAAACATCGTCTCCTGATCGCCAACATAGATCAGATGATCGTCGCCGGGCAGTTCTACGAATTTTGCTCCCGGGATATGAGATGCGATGTAGCGCCCCTCTTCGATGTGGCAATCGAGATCGTTGGTGCGATGCAGCACCAGGGTCGGCACCCTGATCGCCGGCAGCACGTGACGCACATCTATTGAAGTGTTCATTCGCGCCAGGGCCAGGGCCGCGCGCGGAGTGGTACTGCGCCTTTGATAAGTTGCCCACCATTGGCGAAACCTCTCGTCATGTGCGCGGCTCGGCGCGAGATCGTCAATTCCAACTGGACCGCCCCATCCCTGCTCAATCGCGTCATAGAACTTCTGCCGCTGCTCAGGAGTCGGCGCCCATGGGTATTCGGGATCGTAGACACGCTTGGCGAACACACCGAACGTGATCAAGGCAACAGTTCGCTCCGGGTAAGTCGCGGCAAAGAGCAACGCCATATTGCCGCCTTCAGACCCTCCGAACACTACCGCCCGATCTGAATCGACCGCTTGCATGACTGCGCGTACGTCATCCATTCGTTGTTCGAGGGTCGGTAGATTTGTACTTTGATCTGAGAGACCCGTGCCTCTCTTATCGAAAAGTATTAGACGAGAGAATGACGCAAGCTTTCGATAGAAACTGGCGACGGCCCGTTCTTCCCAGCCGTACTCGAGGTGCGTCACCCAACCGGGCACATAGATAAGATCCACAGGCCCGCTGCCCAGCACCTGATACGCGATATTGATGTCACCGCTCTTGGCATACTTTGTCTCAGGTATTAATTCGTCGGTTGTGCCTGCGGCATACGCCGGTGTGGAAGTGTCCAGAACTGTCGTCTCGATGCGGGTTGTCGGCGCGTTCGATGAAGCGACTTTCTTCGTCAGGATCTCAGTGGGTACGTTCTCCAATTCTTCCAGCAGGCTTCCGTCTGAGCGACAGAATTTCATCATCTCGTCAGAATAGATCTGCTGGCAGGACGGACAACGCTTCATTGGAGTGGTGATCTCAAACCAACCGATTCAGATGCTCAAAAAGGATGGATGGATTTTAGCCCCGTTCTGGGCGAGCATCCTACCCCAGCAATTTGACCAGGCACTCTTGCTGAAATCACTGCGTCTTGAGACCAGGCTTTCGCGGCCCGCGTGCAACGATTTGTTATGCGTCGCATCGAAGGACGGCCTTACGTTAGTTATTAGTCTCTTCCAGTTTCGCATGGACGTTGTAATTGTCAGTTCCGATTCGCTGCCCGGTGATTTGCACACGGCCCCGCACATCCTTCACTTCATACGCAAAATAAAAGTCGGCTGCACCAGAAGAACCGCGATCTGTGATTCGCGCGCCGTTATCGTGAAGCGCGCGTTCAACGTCAAGTTTCAGCATTGAAAACAAGTCCGTCTCATTAAAGGACTCGTTTGATTTCAGGCGACACGTGAAGCTATCGCTCTTGTGTGAGTTAAAACGTCTGCGGCCTGAGCCGACGCCAAGCATCCTATTGAAATCAACGCCCCCGCCACCAGCACCGATCGCGTCGCAGGCAAAGCTGGCCGACGACTTGCCACTTTCTACCAAATGCGTAATCGAGAAATTAGAGAAGAAAGCGGTTTCTTCCCTGGATGACATGCACGATGCGCAAAGCACCGTAACGTAAGCCGCAAACGCGATCGAGATTGTCCGCTTCATCAGAGTCAAGAGCACCATAACGGCGGAGTTCACGCGGCCGCGCGATAGCGGCCACCTTGAACTAATAAAGCTTCATGCGAAACACTCCCGGGGCTCGCGGGCAACGATTTGTTGGGCGGCGTCCGTGTGGTCATTGTCTGTCCCATTTATAGGTGACGTTATAGCGAGCGTTGTTCTCAGGTTCAATGGTAATCCGATAGTCACCCTTCCGAAAAGTTACGTGTCCTTCGCGCCTGCCAAGCTGGTATTAATCGATCGAATGGGCTGGTCACGCCGCCACCGCCGCGGTTCAAAACGTGTGTGTAAATCAATGTAGTCTTAACGTCCTCGTGTCCCTGATTGCGCATGGTTAGACGACGGGATTTTCCATATATCATTTTCCATTTGAGATTTTTCATTTGAATGAACGAGCACACTCGGTTACTTCAGCTTTTCATATTCGCGCTTCGCTTCGATCATGACGGGCAGGTCGGCGTCGGCTTCCTTCCAGAAATCAAAAAATGACTCGTACTCTTTGCGCGCCGTCGCGGTGTCACCTTGCAGGACGGCCGCGCGCGCCAGGCCGAGGTGGGCCAGAGGCCATAGGGGAGAAACGATGTCCCACCCGCGATGATCGATGATGCGCTGAAACTCTGACGCGGCCGCCGCTCCATTTTTTGATTGCAGGTAGGCGAGGCCGCGCACCCACGTTGGTCTGAAGCTGAGCGCCGGCTCGTACTGCTTTGACGGCGGCAATAATTGAACTGCGCGCTCGGCTGACTCCCCACGTTTGAGTTCCATCGTGGCCCGGATAATCGGCAGCCAGACTGAATTGTGAATCGTATCGAGCGGAAACTTTTTGCTGAAGTCATCGGCCAGAGACTGTGCTCGTCTCGCGTCACCGGACAAGGCCAGGGTCCAGGCGAGTGGTTGCGAATCCAATTGTCCGATCAGCGAAGCCTGTAGCTCTTCTGAACTGATGTTTTCCCTGGCCAGCAGCGTCAAGACCTGGTCCGCCTGGTTTGCGGCCAGTTGGACCATGCCAAAAGTCGCACTCAGGTTGAAATCATTCGCGAGAATCCTCGCCTTCTCTGCGGGCAGTCCGCGCGCGGCCGCCAAAGCCGCCGCCTGGGCCAGGCTGACGCTCGCTTCGCGCCGCCGTCCCGCAAACGCCAGCGCGCGCGCCTGCAACTCGCGCATCTGATATTCGTCGGGCCTTCCGGAAAACCATTGGACCTGCCGTTCCATCAACTGCGCGTCTTGTTTGAGAAACCCGATTATGTAGAGGCGATTGTGAAAACCGTTCGAGTCCAATCCGCGCTGCAGGCCCTCCTGGATAATTTGCTGGGCCTCGTCGAAACGATTCAGGGCAATCAGCGCGAGTGCCAGGTTCGCGCGCGAAAGAGAATAGTCCGGATCGAGTTGCAGCACGGTGCGGTAGGCCTGCGCCGCCTGCTCAAACTCTCCGGCGATCATCAACGAGTTCCCGTGCAGATGAAATCCATCCGGATCGCGCGGATAGGTCTGCGTCAGCAGCGAAGTCATTTCAATTCGCTTGTCGAGTTCGCCGGTAATGTGGCGAAAGTAAGTGGCGGAAATCTCGAAGCGTTCCCGCTCGGTCACGCGGTCGCGCAGTTCATAAGCTCGCTTCACGTGTTCATTGCCGAGCGCGAGATTGCGCAGATCGCGATATGAAGTTCCGAGTTGCACGTGGGCCAGGGCGAATTCAGGATCGAGATCGATGGCGCGTTTGAATTGCGTTACTGATTGCGCGTATTGGGCCTTGCGGCGCAACTCAACGCCGGCAATAAAATCTTTGAAGGCTTCCAGCGACGCCGTGGTCGCCGTTTCGATCGGCATGTCATACTTGCGAATTGATGCCAGCGACTCGCCCAACTTTTCGCGCATGGCCGTGGTCGCGCGGCCCAGGGCCTTCAATACCTGCTCTTTGCCTTCGGCTTCGGTCTGCTGATGCGCGACGGTTTCGCCACTCTGGCTGTTGATTCCTTCCAGAGTGATGACGTAGTTGCGACCCAGGCTCGCAATCGAACCAATCATCAGGACCTTGATGCCGCGCCGCTGGCAAATCTCGCGTCCGATTTCGCGCGTGATCTTCTCTTCGCGCGCACGTTCCATCTGTTTCAGCGTGTCGCGGGCCCGCTCTTCCGGAAAGATTCTGATGTAGGGTGATTGCTCGAGCTGTACGGTGAGGCCTTGCTTCAAGGTGCCGTCAAAGTCGGGATCGCCGGTGGTGTTGACGAAGTCCGTGAGCAGGATCGTGTCTTTCTCAGTAAGTGCCGGTGGCGGAGCCCCGAATGTGCGCAGCCGATAGAAGTAGATACCGCCGATTACGATGGCGACGATTGCCGTCAGGACTGATACCCACAGCCATTTCTTTGACTCGGGAATTATCGATCTGACTAGGCGACGTTTTTTGGCGGTGGTCGCGGTGAAGACCGAAGAGTGCTCAGTAATTACCGGCGTCGTATCGTCGCTTACCTCGATTGACTGCGCAGAATCACCTTCCGTCGAATCGGCTCGCGCATGCATCGCGAGTGCGCTTTGCAACTCCTCCAGATCCGATATCAGCTCACCGGCAGTTTGGTAACGTTCTTCAGGATTTTTTGCCAGGACCTGACTGATGATCTCCTGAAACCTCGCCGGCGAACGCGGCACCAGATGCCCGATGGGCGTCGGCTCGCTGTCGGTGATCGCGACCATCGTGTGATGGACCGTTTCGCCGCGGAAGGGCCGCTGGCCACTGATTAATTCGTAGAGCACGACGCCGAGGCTGAACAGGTCGCTGCGTCCGTCCAGTTGCTGACCGCGAACCTGCTCCGGCGACATATAACTGGTCGTCCCGAGCAGGATGCCGGTTCGCGTCTTAAAGCCGGCAGTCACCCGCGGATCTCTCTCGCTATCGTCCTCCAACTCTTTCTCAGTGAGTTTGGCGAGCCCGAAGTCGAGCACCTTTGCATAGCCATCAGGCCGCAGCATGATGTTTTCCGGTTTGATGTCGCGATGAATTATTCCGGCGGCGTGCGCGGTACCGAGGGCGCTGGCGACTTGAATCGCGACTTCGAGAATTTGATTGAGCGTCAGATCGTTGGCGTTAATGTGTTCGCGCAACGTGCGGCCTTCGACAAACTCGGAAGCGATAAAGTCACGGCCATTCTGCTGGCCAAAATCATAGATGGTCAGAATGTGCGGATGATTCAGCGCGCTGGCGGCTCTGGCTTCGCGTTCAAGACGTAGCACTCGCTCCGGACTGTGGAAGCGGGACGGCAGGAATTTGAGCGCGGCGTTTCGACCAAGCCGCGTGTCATACGCGAGGTAGACAGCTCCCATACCGCCCTGGCCCAGTTCGCTCACGAGCCGGTAGTCCCCGATCATTTCACCGCTGAAGCTCTGCGAATCAGCCTGGGTGAGCAGTGAGGGAACAAAGGTGCCGACCGCGTTGTAAGCGGGACGATCCATGAACAAGTTCTCTCGCGCATCAGCGGCGAGCATCTCCTCGACTCGGCGGCGGACTTCTTCATCGCCGTCACAGGCAGTCTCGAGGTAGGCCGCGCGTTGGTCTGCGGGACGCTCGAGCGCAGCTTCGAAGAGCTCAGTGATTTTGCGCCACTTCGCGGAATCCATCTTGTTTAGGGATGAGGGATGATTTAGGGATGAGGGTTGAGGGTTGAGGGATGAACTAGTGCGGTGATTCGCTTTTCATCCATCGTGTTCATCCTTCATCCCTCCGCCTTCATCCCTCCGCCCTCATCCCTCCGCCCTCATCCCTCCGCCTCCCAATTCTGTTTGCAGCCACGCGCGCGCGGCGCGCCAACCGCGCTCGACCGTAGGCGTCGACACCCGCATGACCTGAGCGGCCTCTTCGATGGTTAGTCCTCCAAAGAAGCGCAGCTCCACAATCTGGCTGCGGAGCGGATCGACCCTGGCGAGCGCTTCCAGCGCTTCATTGAGCGCGAGCAGATCTCGGTTTGGTTCGCTTTCGTGCTCGGCCGCGGTCAATGAAATCTGATATTGGTCGCCGCCGCGCTTTAGCCGCTGACGCGCGCGCGCGTGATCTACCAGAATTTGCCGCATGAGCCGCGCGGCAATGCCGAAGAAATGATTCCGGTTCTGCCAGGAAACCGACTGGTCTACCAGCTTCAAATAAGCTTCATTGATCAGAGCCGAGGTTTGCAGGGTGTGGCCGGCGCGTTCACCCTTCAAATGATAACGGGCGATGCGCCGCAAATGTTCGTAGACGACTGGAATGAGCGCGTCGCGAGCGGCCTCGTCACCGTCGCCCCAGGCAACCAACATCTGCGTCACATTTTCGGTCGGGGATGAAGTCATGTTCTCAACGACGAACGCATTAGAGAGAGGAAATTGTCACTCCCCTCGTGCCATGCAACCCGAAGGGTTGGGAGAGAGTAGCCGGTGGTCGAATCCCGACGTGTCGGGAGAAGACCACCGGTACCGCGTTCTCCCACACGCGCGCACCCTGAAAGGGTGCCAGACATCATAGCGGGAATCTTGCACCCCTACAGGGTGCTTCCCTTATTTCCGTCCTTCCCGGTGGTCTTCTCCCGACACGTCGGGATTCGACCACCGGCTACTGTCTCGCAGCCCTTCGGGCTGCACGTTTCAGATGCGTCCGCTATTGCCCCTCTCCCAGAGGGAGAGGGCCGCAAACATTCGGCAAATCATACACCTGCCATTCTTAGATCAAAAAAATCTTGGCTGCCTGATGGAATCCGCCCGCGGACGACGCACCTTTGAGTGACGGCGAAAAGTGAATAAAGCGATTCGCCGGCAAGCAACGGTCGCGCGCCTGGGAAAGGCCGCGCTGACCGGACGCTAAAGGTTTGAATTTCAAAGGAGAGAGTCATGAACAACAGGAAAATTAAAGCAATCGTCGCGACGGCCACCCTGCTGGTGCTCGCGGGAATTACCAGCGCGAGTACTCCAGGCACCCCAACGAAGGACAAGAATGGTCCTGAGCTGCCGTCACCGCTTTGCGACCGACTACGCGTGGGCGAGGGTAACAAATTGCACTCGCAGGTGTACGCGACCGGCGTGCAGATTTATCGATGGGACGGCAACAGTTGGGTGCTCGTCGGGCCCGATGCGACCTTGTTCGCGAACGCGGGTTATGACGGCAAAGTCGGCAAGCATTACGTCGGTCCGACCTGGGAAAGCAATAGCGGCAGCAAAGTTGTCGGCACGCGCATGTATGGATGCTCGCCGGATACCACCGCCATTCCCTGGTTATTGCTCGAAGCAGTTTCGACGAGCGGGCCCGGCATTTACAACTCGGTGACCTACATCCAGCGAGTAAACACCAAAGGCGGATTACCGCCCGCGGGTCCGGGCTCGTTCATCGGCGAGACCGTTCAGGTCCCTTACACGGCCGAGTACTACTTTTATCGCGAACAGTAAATCGATTTACGGCTGGTTAGTTCTTCACGTGAATGCGCGTGAGCTAATCCGGCCGCTGGGGGAGCGGATGTCACATCTCGCCATCCGCTCTCCGAGACATCAGCGAGACATGAAATGAATTAAGGAGACAAGATGAATCACGGTTACACATATCAATCGACTTTGGCCGCTGGTCAGGCGACGCCCTGGCGCGTCGAGGACATCATCGGCGGCGACAAGCGGCTCGACTTTTCCAAGCCGTTTATGCCGGAAGCGCTGGCGTGGATGGACAAGCTGACGTTCCTTTCGGCGGATGAAAAGCGAATTCTCAATCAGATTCGCGGCAACACGTACCTCAGCATTTTCGAACTGGTAGAGGAGTTCATTCTGCCGTTCGCGTTGGACGAAGCGCGTCCGCATTTGCTCGACGGCGATTATCGCCTGCGCGCGCTGCTGCAGCTGGCCAGCGAAGAAGCCAAGCACATTCAGCTCTTCAAAACCTTCAAGCGTGAGTTTGCCGAAGGCTTCGGCACTGAATGCGCGGTGATTGGGCCGGCTGACGAGGTTGCGAAAGCTGTGCTGAACCATCAGCCGCTGGCCGTCGCGATCGCAATTCTGCAAATCGAGTGGATGTCACAGCGCCACTATTTGGAAAGCATCAAGGACAATCATGAGCTCGATCCGCAATTCAAGAGCCTCCTGAAGAATCACTGGGTGGAAGAGGCGCAGCACGCGAAGACCGACACGCTGGTGGTCGAATGGCTGGCCGAAGGCAAGACCGAGGACCAGATCATGGAAGCCATCGAAGAGTTTCTGGACATCGGAGCTTTCCTCGATAACGGCCTGACGCAACAGGTTGAATTCGACATGGATGCGTTTCAACGAGCTACCGGGCGCCAGTTGACTGATGCCGAGAAGGAAGAGTTTCGTCGTGTGCAGAAGCAGGCGAATCGCTGGACTTATCTCGGCAGCGGCATGACGCACGAGAAAGTCCTGGGGACGCTCGAAGGTCTGACGCCGAAGGCGCGTCAGCGAATCGAGAGCGTGGCGCCGGCCTTTTGCTAAGTGGTAAGTGGCACGCGCATCTTGCGCGTGAGTCACGGGCGGCTCTGCCGCTCTCCAGTGCGGAAAGGCTTGCCTTTCCGAGGACAGTAAAGAGTCTCGAGACTACGCCTCGAACGCCCAGGCATAGCCTGGGGAAAAGAAGTAGGCGGCTACGGTAAGGCAAGCCTTACCGCACTGGAGAGCGGCTGAGCCGCAAACGGCTGGAGTGACGATTCTCAGTGGACCGTCACACAACCGACTGGCGTGCGTGACGAATTAGAGCGCGCCGCGCACGCCAGTCGCCCATAACAGATTTGCACCTGATTAATTTCGCACAACTTCGAACCGTACGGCCGGTCCGTGGACCGCCGACTTAGCCGCGTGACTGATGCGTCACGCAAGGAGAAAGCAATGTCCCGATTACTCACACTCATTCTTGCGCTGGCGTTAACGACACTCGTCTTTGTCGGCATTCCAGTTTCGGCCGTCAATGGCACGATCACCGTCGGAGCCAACGACAACAACAGTAGATACCCGATCGGGTTGGACCCTTCGGCCAACGGCACTTCATTTCCTAATTTTCAAACAGGCGGTACGTACCAGCAGGTTTATGCCAAGAGCGCATTCTCCGGGCCGGTGACCATTACGCAGATAGCGTTCGCGTCGCAGGAGTTGACTTCGAGCCCGGGGATCGCGAACTACAACTTTAATGTTTCATTAGGGGCTACTGCCGCCGTGCCCAATGCGCTGAGCACCAACCTCGCAGCCAACCGCGGTTCGCAGCTGGTCCCGGTCTTCTCGGGACCGTTGAATGCAAACATAACTGACGGTGCTCAGTTTGATGTTTTCATCGACATCACACCTTTCACCTATGATCCGGCGGACGGCAATCTGCTGATGGAGATCAACTTCAATGCGCCGGTACAGTTTTCCGGTGGATCGCTGCTTTATTTCCGCGCCGGCGCCAACTCGCTCACCAGTCGCGCAGCTAACCCATCCGGCGTGGCAGGCGGGGCGTTCACTGATAATTTCGGCCTGCTTACTCGTTTTACTACCCAGTCCAATACCGCGCCCGATGCGCACGACGACGCAGCAGCCATTAACGAGGACAGTAACGCCAATGCGATTAGCGTGCTGGCGAACGATACAGACCCTGACAACGACACGCTGACAATAACCGCCGTAACACAGGGCGCGCACGGCCTGGTGGCAATCACCGGCGGAGGCTCTGGTCTGACCTACACCCCCGAAGCGGACTTCTCTGGAGCGGACGCTTTTACTTACACGATCAGCGACGGCCATGGCGGCACGGATACCGCCAATGTCAACGTCACCGTCAACGCAGTCAACGATTCGCCCTCCTTCACCAAAGGCGCCGACCAGACAATCAAGGAAGACGCAGCCGCGCAGACGGTCAACGGCTGGGCGACCAACATTTCCGCCGGGCAAGGCGAGTCGGGACAGACACTCGATTTCATTGTCACCAACGACAACAACCAGCTCTTCTCGGCGCAACCCGTTGTCGCACCCAACGGCACCCTGAGCTACAAATCGGCTGCGAACGCTTTCGGACTCGCCACGGTCAGCGTCAAACTTCATGACAACGGAGGCGGAACGGATACCTCCGCGGCACAGACTTTCAAGATCACGGTTAAGCCGGTCGCTGATTTACCCAACGTTACGCCCGCGAATACCATCGTTAATACCCAAACTACTTCCGGCCTGGTAATCACTCGTAATCCGGTCGATGGCCCGGAAGTGACCCACTTTAAATTTTTCGGCATCACCAACGGCCGGCTGTTTCAGCACGATGGTGTTACAGAGATTCCAAGTGGTGGGATCATTACGGCGGCCGAGGGCCAGGCAGGGTTGAAATTCACCCCGGATCCGGATCTCTACAGTCCGCAATCATTTTTCTTTTTCACTATGCTGGCCGGCGTAGGGCCAGAACAGGACGACTTTACTCCGAACTTCTTGACGGTTGGCATCGGTGTCACTTGTACGGAAGCGCAGGTGTTTGTAGTCAGCAATAGCAATGACAGCGGCCCGGGCAGCCTGCGTGATGTGTTGAGTAACGCCTGCTCCGGCGGCAAGGTCACTTTCGATATGTCTCCCGGGCATGTCACCAGTCCGATTACGTTGACCAGCGGCGAACTAGCTGTTGGCCAGGAGCAAACAATCGCGGGCCCGACTGATACGACCCTGGTCATTAATGGCAACGATAATAGTCGCGTGTTCAACCTCAACTGGTGGCAGGCGAACGTGAAAATCTCCAATCTGACGATCACAAACGGGAAGGCAAACTCTGGCGCGGGCATCCGCAGCGAAGGAAGCTTAACGATCAAGGACAGCACTCTTACTGGTAACAACGCCGTCGGCGCCGATGGCAGCGGCGGCGCAATCGATACGACCTTCAACAGTCATCTGACCATCATCAACAGCACCATCAGCGGAAACACGGCCCAGGGTTATGGCGGCGGTTTGCGTAATCTTGGAGACAACGCAACTTTGATAAATGTCACCATTACTAACAACCGCGCAGATAGTAATGGCGATGGATTGGAATACGACGGCGGCATCATTCAGCTTGGCAGCCACATGGACCTGCGTAATAGTCTGGTGGCCGGCAACTTTAAAGGGACCGGGAACACCGCCAGCGATTTGACAGGCAATGCAACTGAGCCGTATGCCTCAACCAGTCGTAACAATTTAATTGGAGTCAACGACGATTCGACTGGACTCGATCCCGCTACCAATCTGTTAGGTACGCTCGCGAGCCCAATTAATCCGCTGCTTGGTCCACTCGCAGACAACGGCGGACCGACGAAGACGCATTTGCTTTTACCGGGAAGCCCCGCAATCAAAGCCGGTGTTAACGCTCAGGCCGACGCGAACACGACCGACCAGCGCGGTCTTAGCCGCGCTGGCTCTGGCCCCATCGACATTGGCGCCGTAGAGGTCGGTTACGCCATCAATGCCACCGGAGGCACACCACAATCAGCGACGATTGGAAGTCTCTTCGCTGCGCCTCTGCAAGCCATCGTGACTGAGTCCGGCATTCCCCGGAGCGGCGTGCTCGTTACCTTCGCCGCGCCCGCGAACGGAGCCAGCGGTTCATTTGCGGGCAGCGCGACCGTCGCGACTGATTCCAATGGCGTCGCAACTGCGCCGGCGTTTACTGCGAATTCCATCGTCGGTGGACCATACAATGTCACCGCAACTGAGGCCGTTGGATCGACTTCCGCTACCTTTGCGCTAACAAACACCGCCGCGACCGCACAGGTTGCGCTGAGTAATCTGGTGCAGACGTTTGATGGCAATCCGAAGAGTGTCTCAGCAAGCAGCAATCCGGCGGGTCTGAACATAGCGGTGACCTACAACGGATCCGCTACGGCGCCGACAAATGCGGGCTCCTATGTCGTCACGGCGACCGTTAATGAGCCGAACTTTGTCGGGCAAGCTAACGGGACTCTGATCATTCAGCCGGCAACTCAACAGATCACTTTCGGAGCTTTGCCGAACAGGACAGTGGGTGACGCCGATTTCAATGTCAGCGCCACGGCGTCGTCGAACCTGGTTGTTAGTTTCTCAGCCAGCGGCAACTGCACCTTGATTAATACGCAAGTGCACATCACGGGTGGCGGCTCTTGCACGATCACCGCATCGCAAGACGGCAACCTGAATTACAACCCGGCGACAGCCGTAGCTCGGACCTTCACGATTGGGAAGGCTAATCAACAGATCACGTTCAATGCTTTGGTAGACAAGAAGTTTGGCGATGCGGATTTCAACGTCACCGCCACGGCGTCGTCCAACCTGGCTGTTAGTTTCTCAGCCAGCGGCAACTGCACGTTGACGGGTACGCAAGTGCACATCACGGGTGGCGGCTCCTGTACGATCACCGCATCACAGGATGGAAACTCTGATTACAACCCGGCGACCGCGGTAGCTCGGACATTCACGATTGGGAAGGCTAATCAACAGATCACGTTCGATGCTTTACCAAACAAGAAGTTTGGCGATGCGGATTTCAATGTCAACGCCACGGCTTCGTCGAACCTGGCGGTTAGTTTCTCAGTCAGTGGCAATTGCACCTTGGCTAATACACAAGTGCACATCACGGGTGGTGGCTCGTGCACGATCACCGCATCGCAAGACGGCAACACGAATTACAACCCCGCCACCTCGGTGGCCCGGTCATTCACGATTGCGAAGGCTGATCAGCAGATCACGTTTGGAGCTTTGCTAAACAAGACGTTTGGTGATGCTGATTTCAATGTCAGCGCCACGGCTTCGTCGAACCTGGCTGTCAGTTTCTCAGCCAACGGCAATTGCTCGTTGACAGGCGCGCAAGTGCACATCACGGGTACGGGTTCCTGCACGATCACCGCATCGCAGGACGGCAACGCGAATTACAACCCGGCAACTGCGGTAACTCGGACCTTCGCGATTGGGAAGGCCAATCAACAGATTACCTTCGCTGCTCTACCGGACAAGAAGTTTGGTGATGCGGACTTCAATGTCAACGCCGAGGCTTCGTCGAACCTGGCCGTTAGTTTCTCAGCCAGCGGCAAGTGCACCTTGACGGGTACGCAAGTGCACATCAACGGGGCGGGCCAGTGCACAATCACTGCCTCGCAGGATGGAAATGCGGATTACAATCCGGCGACCGCGGTAGCCCGCACGTTCACGATTGCCAAGGCTGACCAGCAGATCACCTTTGACAACTTGGCGAACAAGACTGTGGGTGATGCTGACTTCGAGGTCGGCGCCACGACTTCGTCCAAACTTGCCGTCGGTTTCGCGGCCAGCGGCAATTGCTCGATTACGGCTGCGCGGGTTCATCTGACTGGCGCAGGCCAATGCACCATCACGGCGTCGCAGGATGGCGATGCCAATTACAACTCGGCCACGCCGGTGGCCCGCACGTTCACCATCGTCGATCAGTCAAACAATCAGACTCTGATTAGCTTCGGCCAGTCTGCTTATCATGTGACTGAGAAACTCGGCGTCGTTCGTTTGACGATCACGCGCAGCGGAGACACGTCCGGACCATCAGCAGTGGATTACGCCACGGACGATGCCGGCGCTGCGGTGGACTGCAGCAGGGTTACCGGGCTGGCTTCTGCTCGCTGCGATTTCAACACGGCGATTGGCACTATGAAGTTCGCCGCGGGTGAGACCGAGAAGAGCTTTGACGTTGTGATCAATCAGGACAGTTATCTGGAATCGCCTTCTGAGACTTTCACTGTGAAGCTGTCCAATCCGACCGGCGGCGCGATGCTGGGAACAACCTCGGTCGCCACGGTGGACATTCTGGACACCAGTGGCGGGCTGTCACCCAATTTCAATGTCATCGACGACACGCGTACGTTCGTCCGCCAGCAGTATCACGATTTTCTGAATCGTGAAGCGGATCCGGCCGGCCTGGCTTTCTGGATGGACAACATCGATCGATGCAACGACCCGGCGCGCCGGCCCACCGATTTGACCCCGGAGCAGTGCAAGCGGGTCATGCGGATAAATACCTCGGCAGCTTTCTTCCTGTCGATCGAGTTTTCGCAGTCAGGAGGTCTGGTCCAGGCATTCTATGCGGCGGCTCTGGATCGCCCGAATAACCGGCCTGGCTATCTGGAATTCATTCGTGACAACCAGGCAGTCGGTCGCGGGGTAATTGTAGGCGAAGGCAATTGGCAACAGACGCTCAATGAGAACCGCGAGGCCTTCATGCAGGACTTCGTCATGCGGCCTGAGTTCGTGGGGCTCTATCCCACGGTTGATTCCCCGAATGCATACGTGAATAAAATCTATTTGCATGCTTTGGGCCGGCCGGCGACTGCAACTGAATTGAATGAAGGGACCAGCGAGTTCGGCGGCCATGCCGCGGCGGCCGATCCCGCAGCGCGCGCCCGGGCCCTGCTCCGAGTCACCAGGTCTGCAGGCTTTGGCGGCGAGGTCAATCGTTCCTTCGTGCAGATGCAGTACATCGGTTACCTGCGACGCAACCCGAACGAACTGCCCGACACGAACTTTGACGGCTATGACTTCTGGCTGAACAAGCTGAACCGCTTCAAGGGAAACTTCATCGAAGCGGACATGGTCGGCGCCTTTATCGAGTCAGATGAGTATCGAGCCCGGTTTGGGCCGTGAAGTGTCATGAAACGTACGACTCGGACTACGCAGGGCGTGATCGAGTCATTAGGGCCGGTCCGATCGATTCGTTGATTGGGCCGGTTTTTTCAACCTGCGGAGCAGGTGTCAGCGTAAAGCCTGGGGCGTAAGCCCCAGGATCAGCCAAGCAATCATTATCGAGCCCGCGAAGCGGGCGGTAGACGTTTGCTAAAATCACTTACTAGACCTGTCTGATAATCTGTAGGCATGCCCGACTCTTACACCAATCTTCTCTATCACATCGTATTTTCAACCAAGGATCGTCGCCCTTTGATCACATCAGAGCATGAGACTCGACTGTACGACTACATCGGCGGGACGTTAAGACAGGCGGGTGGGATTTGCTTGGAACTGAACGGAACCGAGGATCACCTTCATTTATTGGCAAAGCTCCGACCAACCCGCGCAGTCTCTGACGTGCTCAGAGATCTAAAAGCCAATGCCAGCGGATGGATGCATGAGGTCTTTCCCTCGCTGGAAGATTTCTCCTGGCAGCGGGGGTATGGAGCATTCACTGTCAGCCAATCAAACGTGGCGGACATTCGCCGGTACATCGCGAAGCAGAAAGAACACCATCGGAAAGTCTCATTTAGAGATGAGTTCATTCAATTCTTGCGGGCGAACGGAATTGAATATGACGAGCGATACATTTGAAAGGGCTGTCGCTCGCTCCGCGAGCTTGATGTGTTTTTCTCCCAACCTGCGGAGCAGGTGACAGCATAAAGCCTGGGGCGTGAGCCCCAGGACAAGATTCGAAAAACAGTCGAGCCCCGAAACGGGGCGACAGCCTGCAAGGTCCTTGCTCGACTCGCCAAAAGTTTATGAGGCTGCCGCCCACTCTCGTGGGCTGTGGTTAATTGTTGACTTGATCCTGGGGCTTACGCCCCAGGCTTTACGCTTACACCTGCTCCGCAGGTTTCCGTTCCTCTGCCCACGACCGCTGCGCAAGATGGCCGAGACCCCAACCTTCAGCAACAACGAGTTCAATCGCGCGTTCGTGCTGATGCAGTGCTTCGGCTACCTCGCCGCTATCCTGACGACCTGCCCAACACAGATTTCTCCGGCTACGACTTCTGGCTGAATAAACTGAATCTGGCCGGTGACTATAAGACGGCTGAGATGGTGAAGGCGTTTATCAGCTCGGATGAGTATCGGAAGCGGTTTGGGCAGTAGCCTAAGTCTAGGCTTCGTTTCAAGATTGTGATGTGACGGGAAGGCATCAGAAAGGAACGTCGTCATCCGTTAGTTTGGGAATCTGCTGTTGAGAAACCGCTTGGCCGGATTCTCGCTTAAGTACAAACCGTTCTTGATGGGCTATTAGCCACCCAAAACCTTTAGCCGTGATCCAATAAACCGTCCATGAATTGTCGTAATTCCCGAATTCTTCGCGTGATTCAATCATGCCTTTCTCCAACAACGTGGTAAGTGCAAGCGTCGCCGCTAATTTTGTGTAACCCACGCGTTCCATATCAGAACGAATTGAGCTCGTCGGTGTAGAGTCACTTGGGCTCTCGATGTTTTCAGCTATTGTAGCCAGTGCAACCATTTCGTGTTGGCTCAGTCCTTCGACATCAGCGATGGGAGTCGATTCAGCGAGTTGTTCTATTTTGCTCTCCTTCGAAATCGCGGCTTTCAGGCGGGCAGTGATAGCTGCCCCTAAGTTCTCAAAGTCACGAGCGGATTCAGATTTGTAGTTGATGATTGCCCGGTGTTGAATATCAAACGGGAACCGCCTGTCCACTTGGAATTCGCAAAGCAAGATAACCGGTTTGCCAGCCGCAATCGCGAAACCCAATTCAAACCAAACATTAGGATTATTGGTCGAAATATCGGCCAAACACGCGTCAGCGCGCCTAATACCATTTTCGATTTGCTCAATTGGGATTGCCGCCGCAGGATCACGATCAACGCGATACGGTTCTAATTCCGCTGCTTCGATCGCGGGGACGTAAACGTCCTCATATCTTTTGTCGAACCTTCCTTCATCAAAGGGTTGAATGACGAAACATGTGCTCATATCTATCAGTTCATCCTCCCGCAATGCTCCCGTAAGACGAATCGGGTTTAAAGACAATTCCCCGCCTAGGCATTCTCAATCGGTTGGGTGGTTGTCGGACTGGTTCGTGTCCTTAACTGCTGGTGGTAGTTCTTCTAACTTTCTCACAGTCGCCACCATTTTGCGCATCGCATCGTCATCTGATGCTTCCCACCAATAAAAATGATATCCGTGATCCTCAAACAACCATCCGTCATATTCTAAGTGAGCCGAGCCTATGCCACAGTCCATTTCATTAGGCTCATTTAGTGGTGTCGCGATCATCTGCCCTACAAAAACAAGAGGAACTCCTCCACCAACTTGAAATATGTCTACGTGAACACCGCGGGTCAGAGCGCTCATTGTATTAAGCAGGAGTGGCTCCCGTATTGGTGATTTGTATTCAATTGTTTCAATCCAGACCTTACACAATCCATTGACGAATTCAAGTTTCTTGGGTTCAGCAGTCGTTATTATTTGTCCATTGTCTTCTCTGACCGTCACCGTCAAAGGTTCTGCGGTTCTTGCATCATGTCCTGCATGGATGCTGGTCTGTTTCTCGGCAGGAAAATTGGGAAGAGGGGAGCTAGAATTTGAATAGGCGATTTCATAATATTCGTAATTGTCTCCCGCCAACCGCGGCGAGATAACTGTGAAGCGTCCGGTAGTTCTGATCCTAATGACAGGTTGCTGCCGTTCCTGCTCCGAAAGCCCAAACAGAGGGTGACCGACGTCTCGAAATGCATCAGCCAATGACAAACGCTCCACGGCAATTCGCTCTGAATACTTATCTCTATAGATTCCCGATAGCGGAGCCTTGCCAGGTAGCAGTCTTTCGTAAAGCAGACTATCGATCCACTGCTCAAGCTTCGTGCGCTCATAGGCGGGGTTGTCGGTATTTCTTTGCAGGATCGCCCGACCCGCTGTCGACCGTAGCTGCATGAGCGTTCGGACGTCCAGGTTTGTAAGGTAAGAGAAATCCACGAGCATTGATCTGACGTACTTTTCAATAACCTCTGACACTTCACGCAGATGCCAAAAGCCTGTGACAATTGCCGCGACAATGAAAGCTGTTCCGAGGTGATGAACGAATCCAGAAAATCGCCATTCATCTTTGAATAGCAACAGCGCTACACCCAGCGCTATCGCGAGCAGAATTTGTGCCCCAGCTCGCTTAATGATTCCTTTCAAGGCAAGCCTCCTTTGAGATTCAATGACCGGGTAACTCAAGAAAGCCTGGCGAAAATTAGGGTCAGGCTCTGCGATCTCGGGGTTCACTCATCCGCTTCGCGGACTTGGCGGGCGCGGGATCATCGACGAGGTGCTAGGCATAAGCGGCCATGGCTGGGTCAAAACGAGAAACCCCCGTCTTATCCGCCTTGCCGGTTCTCTTCGCGGTGCCGGTGAAACGCGCCCTCCTCGTTCATGAGGCTTCGGGCCTCATGAATTTGAAATCTCTGGCGGTGGATGCAAGAGCGAAATTGCTTCAAGCGGCCCAGCAAGGCGATTACAGCCTAACAATCGTCGAACTTGCATCCACCTGGTCATGAGTGAGGGCGTTCACTCATGAATGTCCGCGCCGGCTGGAAGCCGGCGAGCAAAAAAATAAAAATATCTGGTTCCGGGGGTGGCGCGCTGCGCGCTTACCCCCGGCTACTGTCTGGCAGCCTTTCAGGCTGCAACGCGGCTGGCCACTGACCACTGACCACTGACCACCGACCACTGATCACTGACTCGCCGGTGGTGTCGATCCGCCTTCTGGCTTCTTTCGCTTTGGTGCGCGTTCGACGTGACTGGCTCTGGTCCACTCCGCCAGGATCTCGGCGTTGTTGGCGAATTTGTTGCGCATGAAGCCGTCGAGTTTGTCTTGCTGTCCGGTGGCCTCTTCGAACAGGTCGTCCAAAGCTTCACCGGCGGCAACGTGACCACCGACGGCGTCGCTCTGGTTGGCAATCGCTGTTTCGAATTCGGCGATGTCGGCGGCCAGGTCTTCGAGAAAATCTTCCGACATCTCGTGCGCGATGAATTGCGCTTTCAGCGGTAATGCGTTCGCGGCGAAAGCGCGCGCCGCGTTCAAGAGCAAACGGTCATTGTCTTCCGGCGGCAAACGAAATTCGTTCTCCAAACCCATGATGCGCGCGGCGCGATTGATAGCCTCGAGGTCTATGCGCAACTCGCGGCGTGCGTCGCGGCGATCGACAGTGTGTTGGCGTGCTTGACCCATGCCGCCCGTCTGCGCCGCGGCCTTCGTTTCTATCTTCGAGATGGTGGTGGTAAATCCAGCGGCCGTTTGTTGCGCTACGCCGTTTGGCGCAAATTGGTTGGCGACCTGCGCGAAGTAATCACGCGATCGGATAAAGGATTCGTGCTTGCGATTCTGATTGTCGTTCATGACGGAAAACCTCCTTTGAGAAACCTACGGGTTAAAGGTTTTCACTTCGCGATCGTGGAAGATCGTGAGTGGTGATGCATTGTCGATTCCGGCTTGGCGACGAGGCCGGCGGAAGAAGCTCAGACCCCTTGATGGCCGCGGATTCTAGCACAGAAAACCCATGTTGGTAAGAATCTTTGCGGGGCGATGGATAAAGCGCTTGCGGAGCGATCTCTTCTTCAAAAGTAACCCATAAGGTGGCGACGCTACATGTCTCTATCAAGCAGAGTTTGTGTCAGTACCGGGAGCGGTAGCGACCGGATCAGGACGAACCTCAAAACTGAGCAGGGGCTTCATGATCCGGTCGCTACCGCTCCCGGTACTGACACCGTGATCTATTAATTTTCCCAGCAAATTCGACGATTTTCCACGCAAGAGGAGATGGATGAGCCCTTAGACTTCCTTTTGAAGCGCCGGATCGCCGTTTTTCGGCCCAAGATTGAGGGTTTTCGGCTCAGGATCGACACTTTGCCCGCCAGGATCGAAGGTTTTACTGTCAGGATCGAGACTTCGCACGCCAGGATCAGCGGTTTTGCCGTCAGGATCGACACTTTGCACGGCAGGATCAGCGGTTTTGCCGTCAGGATCGAGACTTTGCACGGCAGGATCGGCGGTTTTACCCGGAGGATCGAGAGTTGGGAGTCACTGTGTGTCAGTACGCGAGCGGTAGCGACGGATCAGGAAATCCCGCTCGACCTTTTAATGGTTCGTCCTGATCCGGTCGCTACCGCTCCCGGTACTGACACGGGAGTGATCTCAGACTAGGGCCATAAACCTCTACCGAAGGCAGAGGGAGGAAGATCGCAAATTAACAATTTGCGCTACTAGAACAACTGGAACTTGATTGTCAGGTACTTCTTCGGGTTCTGGCGGAAGTCGTAGATCATCTTCACGCCTTCGGACGAAAGGTTGTTGACGTTGTTGTAGAGCGATTCGTCGGTGAGTAGTTTGCCGACGGTGCCTTCGCCGCGCTGGGCGTTGGCGACGACGTTGTCGATGCGGGCGGCGGTGGTGTTGAAGCGAGCAATCGCCGTGCGCGCGTCGTTATAGATCGCTTCGTCCTTGATTAACTTGCCCAGCGTGCCCTGGCCCTGGTTCACGCCGGCGATGATCGAATCGATTTGATCCATCGAGTGGTTCACGCGATCGGCGATGCGATTGATCTTGTTGTACATCTCATCGCTCGAGAGCAGCTTGCCGGCGGTACCGCGACCGTTGTTGAGATCGTCGGAAAGCTTCTTCAAATTCGCAGCGATGTCGTTCGCGTTGTTATAGAGTTGCTCGTCGTAGATGAATTTGCCGGCGGAACCTTTGCCGCTCTTGATTTGGGCCGCGAGTTGTTCAGCGTCGCTGATGGTCGCGTTGAGATTGTTGTAGAGCGCTTCGTCGTTGAAGAGCCGGCCCACGGTGCCTTTGCCTTCGCGGACATTCTTCACCACTTCATTCAATTGATCCGACAGCTTGCCGAGCTTCTGCGCCAACTCAGTGCCCTGGTTAGCGAGATCACTCATCGTGTTGCCCTGCGTCGATGGCAACAGAAAATTCTCGGTCACCGGTTGTCCCAGCGGGGTGCCGGGCGTGATGTTGACGATCATCTCACTGCCGAGAATGCTGGGCGCCGCCTGTTGCGCCGTTGAATCGCTGCGAATGCGATCAGTTGCGGGCACGCCGTCAATTCGCGTGTCGATTGTCAGGAAGGCTTCAATCTTCTGCGGATTTGGACCGGTGCCGACTTCGGTGGGACTGAGCAGCCGGATGCGATCAACCTTGCCGATTTTCACGCCGGCGAGTTTCACGTCAGAGCCCTCGCGCAAGCCATTCGCGTCGGCAAAGCGAGCGCGCAGGTGCAGGTGGCTCTTGAACGGATTCAGTTCGCCGGACGCGTTGAGAATAAGGACCACGAGCACGGTGAGGGCTATGAACACGAGCAGGCCCACCCGCAACTCGCTCAGTCCAATGTTCCTGGTTGATTTTGGCATCGCAGTAGAGGGATGAAGGATGAGGGATGAGGGATGAAATCAAGTCCCTTTACCCGTGTCGCTCTTCGATCCTAATCCTTTCTGTCGTTTATCGGGATGCGGAGCCGAAGAAGAGATTTCATCCCTCTTCCTTCATCCCTCATCCTTGCTGTTCAGTCCTTGCTCTTCAGTGTCCGCGCAGAAATTTGTGAATATACGGGTCTTCGGCTTTGCGCAACGTCTCGTCCGTGCCGCTGAAGATGATCTTGCCGTCGCGCATCATCAGGACCTTGCTGTTGATGAGACAAAGCTTTTCACCTTCTTTTTCGAACACGACCTCGCCGGCTTCATCGACGACGGCATATTCCGAAGTCAGATATTCGAGGTTGTTCATTTCGTGCGTGACGAAGATCGAAGAGACGTCTTCCAGATCGCGCAGCTTCATCGCCAGTTCGCAGATGGTGCGCGCCGTCGGCGGATCGAGACCCGCCGTCGGTTCATCAAACATCACGATCTTCGGATCGCCGACCAGCGCGCGCGCAATGCCGACGCGCCGTCGCATGCCGCCGGAAAGTTCGGCCGGCATTTTTTCGATCGCGTCTTCGAGATTTACGAACCGCAGCATGCGACGAACTTCGGCTTCCACCTCGTCTTCCGGCACACCTTGTTCATGCAACTTGAACGCGACATTCTCATAGACCGAAAGCGAATCGAAGAGCGCGCCCTCTTGAAAGATCATGCCGATCTTCTTGCGCACGCGCATCATCTGCGTTTCGTTGTAGTTGGTGATGTCTTCGCCGTCGACGAGAATTTGCCCGCCGTCAGGTTTGAGCAAGCCGAGCACCAGCTTGATCGTCGTCGACTTGCCGCAGCCTGAACCGCCCAGGATGATCTTCGTCTCACCCTTCATCACTTTGAAGCTGAGCTCGTCGAGAATCTTCCGGCCATCGTAGATCATCGTGACGTCGCGAAACTCGATTGCCGGAATCGCCCGATGAGTATCGTCAATTTCGCGAAAGGTTGATTCGGCCGCGAGATCGCTGACGCGGTTGTCAATGGTCCTGTCGATTGAACTCTGCGTCATCATGTCTGTGTACCTAGTATCAGTTGCAGGGCGCGCGCCAAAACGAAGTCAGCAATGATCACGATGATCGAAGCCATCACCACGGCTGACGTCGTCGCACGGCCCACGCCGACAGTGCCGCCTTCTGTCTTCAGGCCCTTGTGACACGCGATTGTACCCATCAGAAAAGCGAAGAACAAAGGCTTGATGATGCCGCCGATGATGTCATCACTCGTGATTCCATCCCTCACCGAGTTAACGAACATTGACGAGGGCAGGCCAAACAGGAAAGTCGATACGGTCCAGCCGCCGACCATTCCCATGATGTCGGTAATCAACGTCAAGAGGGGCAAAGTGATCACCAGCGCCATGAGACGCGGCGCCACGAGCTTGCGAATGGGATCAGTGCCCAGCGCGCGCATGGCGGCGATCTGTTCCGAGACCACCATCGAACCGAGTTCGGCGGAAATCGCAGAGACCACCCGGCCCGTGACCATCAGCGCCGTCAGCACCGGACCCAGCTCGCGCACCAAAGAAATCGAAACCAGATATCCCAGTTGATCGACCGCGCCATAGGAGGCGAGCGTTTGATAGGTCTGTAATGTCAGAACGCCACCGGTGAAAAACCCGGTGAGCACGATGATTGTCAGCGAACCGACGCCGATGTAATCCATCTGCGAGACGGTTTCGGGAAGATAACGAGGCTTGCGAAAAGGTCCGGTCGTGGCCCGCGCCGCGAGCAAGGACATTTCCTGAAGCTCAAATAAGAACCGAAAGATTAAATTCATTCGAGACTCAGATGACTCCGAAACGCTGCCGAAAGTCCGCGCCGGCTTTTTGGGAGACTGGCGCAGCCTTAAGATACGCCGGCGGCTCGAGATTGCTCACGTGCGGCTGAATTCTGCAAAAGAGCGGCCTATGATGCGCAGAACGATAGGTTTACGTCAAGCACGCTTCAGAAAAAAGAACCGGCCAATACGACAGCCGGTTCAGTGGATTATTGCTTGGGGTGATGGACTAAGGTTTGTTTTTCTTCTGCTGTTGGCGTAGCGCTTTACGCTGCTCCGGGGTCAACAAGGGTGCGTTGGCATTGCGCCGCATTTGTTGACGGGGAGCCAATGCGTTGGTGGTGCCCTGTCGCTCCTGTCTGATGGCTTGCGCCCGTTCTCGGATTTCCTTCAGCTTGACGCGTTGCTCAGGCGTCAGCATCTGCAGCACTCGTGCTTGACGCAAGGCCTGCAGCTGGGTGACAGCCGATTGAGCGTCCGCAACCTCCTTAGCGCGTTGCTTGATGACCTCTTCATTCGTGGGTTGCGCTTCCATCGCTTCATTGAGCGCCACGCGCGTCTGCCGCAATTTGAAGGTGGCATTCATTTCCTGGTTGCGAAATTCGCGATTGATTTCGCGCCACTGTTGGATCTGTTGCGGCGTGAAACCCAGAGCGTCCGGCAGGTTCGGAGCCTGGGGCGGTTGAGTAGCGACGTTATTTTGCGGCGTCTGCTGTCCATTTTGATTTTGTGGCGATGTCTGGGCGTTCGTTACGGCAAGCGAGCCGAACACCAGAATTACTGCGATCCAGATGAATAGGGGCTTGATCTTTTCGTGTTTCATGATTGGTACCTTTGAGGCTCGATTATCGATTCGGCATCTCCTGTTGGGGCATTGCTATCAGCAGGTCGTCTTCGTCCGCAGGGATGGTCAGCCGCAAATCGGCTGCCAGCTGTTCGCGCTCTTGCCGGTTCAGGCCGCGCGGACGGACCACTTTCGGCTGGTTGGCGGCGACCTGGATTTGCTTCGTTGGTGTATGACGTTGTTCCGGAGTGCTGATAATTGGCTCAGGTGGATTCTGTTTGGCGGTCAACTCGGCGCGCGTCTCGTCCACAGCCTTTTTGATTTGATCCTTAAGCTCCTGCTCCGAATAGGTTTTGACTCCCTGCGTTTTTGCCACCTCAACTGGTTTCTGCGTTACGCGAATAAATAGCATCGCGGCCAGCACGACCAGCAACAGAGAGGCAAAGGCAGTCGCACCGCGCAACCAAAGCGGCGCCACAGTGAAGAATTCTCGTAAGGCTGCGAGGGCGGAAAGCTTAGGCTCGTGACGAACGAATTGCGTGGTGTCAACTGACGATTCGGCGACGGCCCCGGGATTGAATGAAGCGCCCAGAGCCTCACTGCGCCAAAGCTGAATCGAGTCGTGCACCTGATTGAAAACGGCGAACTCACTGCGACAGGCATCGCACTGCTGCAGGTGATTACGAAAGTCGACGGCGTCGCTCGCGCCGGCTTCGCCGTACAAATAACTGACCAGATCTTCCGCTCGATGACAAACTGGTCGTTCGTGTTTCTCTCTCATGACAAATCCTTCTCGATTAGGCGACGTCACCATCGCCGAACTTTTGCAGACGCATCTGCAACTGCCTGAGCGCGGTGTACAGACGACTCTTAACCGTGCTCAAAGGAATTTCGAGTGCGTCGGCGATCTGTTGGAAAGTCAACTCCTCGAATTCTTTCATCACCACCACCTGCCGCAAATCGGGCGGCAAAGAACCTACAGCTTTCCGGACTGCGCGACTACGTTCAATCGCTTCCGCTGATCGTGCCGGCGAAGCATCGAGCGGCAGCGCAAAGACCGCGGCGTTCTTTTCAGCTTCATCTTCGAGCGCCGTTTCACCGCGCACCTTTGCGCGCCGCTGCCGCGTGATGCATTGGTTGACCGCAATGCGATGCAGCCACGACGATACTCTCGCGTCGCCGCGAAAGCCCCGCAGGTTGCGAAACGCCGCCAGAAACGTCTCCTGCGTCGCATCGCGCGCGTCCTCTTCGCGTCCCAGCATGCCGTAGGCGAGCGCGAAGATGCGTCGCTCCCACCGGCGCACAATTTCGCCGAAGGCCTCCGGGTCGCCCGAAAGCGCCCGCTCCACCATTTGCTCGTCGTTGGTGACCGTATCCATCTGGCTAAGGCTGCGTCCGGCCGCGGCGTCCAAATGTTCGGCGCAAAAACCTGCGCCGTCAACTCTTTAGACGCATTCCCCAGTTTCTGAGTCTGTAAAAGATGAACACAGGCAAGCAGGGCGGCGATCTTCGGGCGGCTCGCTACCCAAAACAGCCCATGATGAGCATATCGCCAAGTCAAGTCACAGTATTTCAGCAGTTAAATTATGGCCAAAGCCGTTGACACCGCTGCATCCGACCCATTAATCTGGAAGAGACACTGATTCGACCTATCGGTGTGCATGTCCTGATCCTGCAAAATTTCGCCTGCTAACCTTCCAGTGATCGAACGCCTGAAGAGAATTCGTCTGATTTACGTCGTGCTTGCAGTATTGCTGCTCGTCGGTCTTTTACCGTTGAGTGTGGCCGGCGTGTTGCTCTCGCGGCGGAGCGCGGAAGAGTTGCGGGCGATTGAAGGTCGATATCAGGCGCAACTCGTACGTGACAAGGCGCGGCAAATCGAACTGTACGGCCAGCGTTACCGCGAGGTCGTGATCGGTTTGGCCCGCGCGTTTGAGATTACCGGCGGTAATCAGTTAGGGGCTAATTCCGGTTACGAGGCGCGTCTGCAAAAAAGTCTCCAGGACGATCCGAATCTGATCGCGCTCGCCATCTGTCCGGTCAAAGGCGAAGTTCATCGCGCTTTTCAATTTGACTTGATCAAGCGCGAGGAAGTCGATCAGCGCATCAACGATGTGCTGGCCCATATGAATGGCCGCGGCGTGATCATCGGTCGGCCGCAAGTCATTCGTTCGGGCCAGGAGATGGGTCTGACGATTGCCGCGCCGGTAATGAACGGTGACGAGATCACGGCAGCCGTCGTCGCCATCGTTTCTTTCCAGGAAGTTTTTAAAGCCGTACAGCAATCGTCTTCGAAGAGCGCCCGCGAGTTGCTGGATGCCGGCCAGCCCGTCGTCTTCGTGGTGGATCAAAATGGCCGCGCCGTCGCGCATCCGGACGCGGCGGTGGCTTTCTCAGAGCGGCCGATGACTGATTTGAAAGTGGTTCAGGATTGGCTCGAGACCGGGATTCAGGTGCAATCGGCTCTGGAGCCTTTCTCTCTGGACCATGATGGGAAATCGACACCGATGCTGGGCTCGTACGCGACGGTCGAGTTGGATGAGAATTCGATGCTGGGCGTGATCGCAATTCAGGACGAGGCTGCGGCGTTGGCGTCGGTTGGTGACATGCGCAACCAGACTTTGTTTGTCAGTCTGCTGGCGGCCGTCCTGGCGCTCGTTTTCGGGTTCTTCTTTGCACAGATGTTGACGCGGCCCGTGCGTGAGCTCGCGGCCGGCGCGCAACGCATCGCTGCCGGAGATTTCTCGCAGCGGGTAATGGTGCTCGGACGAACAGAGCTGGGCGAACTCGGAGCGTCGTTCAATCAGATGACTGATCAGGTCGAGCGGTACATCGGCGACCTGCAAAGTTCCGCCGAAGAGAATCGCGAATTGTTTTTGGGAACGGTGAAGGCCCTGGCGGCGGCAATTGACGGTAAAGATCCTTACACCCGCGGTCATTCGGAGCGCGTTTCCCGTTTCTCAGTGGCGACTGCTCAAGCTCTGGGACTGACGGAAACTGAGACCGAAAAGATCCGTATCAGTTCGCTGCTGCACGATGTCGGCAAGATTGGTATCGATGACAGTGTCTTGAAGAAACCTTCCGCTTTAACGGATGAAGAATTCGAAATCATGAAGTCGCATCCGCAGAAGGGCTACAAGATCATGTCGCAGATTCCGGCGATGCGTGACTTCCTCCCCGGCATGTACATGCATCACGAGATGATCAATGGCCAGGGATACCCCCAGGGTTTGCAAGGCGATCAAATCCCGATGCAGGCCCGCGTCGTATCGGTCGCCGATACGTTCGATGCCATGACGACTGAACGTCCTTATCAACGCGCGATGGAGTTGGAGGCTGCGCTCACCCGGCTCAAGAGTTTCGTCGGCACGCGTTACGACGCGCGCGTCGTGGCTGCCTTTGTGGCCGCCTGCGAAGCGGGCAAAATTCGTCCGGGCGTGACCCGCGTAATTCGCAAGCAAAGCGACTTCCGTAACATTCAACCGCTGCCCTTAATCCCCACGCCTGATTCAGTCATCGCCGTCAGTTAGTCAGAAACCCGACCGTCAGGGAGGGTGCAACTCTAAACTTTTTAACGCGCTATTCGTGGGGGTAGGGCACCCTTGCTCACGCGCGGGTTTCTGACTGTGCGCCGCTTCTGCTTATAATCGCGCATTAATCCGCTTCATCGTTAGGAGTCATTGATGCCGTTTTGGCGAAGAAAAAAGGAGCAGTTTGTCTCGCTCGGACTTAACCGCGAGGTCGCGGAAGAACCGATTGTCGAGCTGCCCAAAGCTGCGGATGCTGAGCAGGCAGCACTCGCAAGTGAACCGGAAAAGATCGAAGCTGCCGCGCCCAGTGCCGGGTCGCCGTGGCAGACGTCAGTGCTCGGACTTGATCTTTCGATTGAACAACTGCAGGCCCGCGAGGCTGCGCTCGAGCAGGAATTCTCGGCCCGTTTTCGCCGGGCGGTGGCCGCTACGCGCGAGTCTCTGTCAGAGCGAATCGATACGGTTTTCGCCGGCGCGAAACGAATCGACGCGGAGCTGCTCGATGAACTTGAAGAGGTCCTGATCGCGGCCGATATCGGCGTGCCGACGACGATGCACATCCTCGAGACCGTGCGTCGTGGGATCAGTCGCAAAGAGATCGACGACATCGAAAAATTGAAAGCTTCGATCAAGTCTGAATTGCTTTCGATTCTCGAAGCTTCGGAAAGGCAAGGGGTCGCGTCCGAGAATTCGGTTCCCGACAACATCGCGCCTTACGTGATGATGATTGTGGGAGTTAACGGTGTCGGTAAGACGACGACGATTGGCAAACTCGCGCAGCGTATCAAAGCTGAGGGCAACGACGTGTTGATTTGCGCAGCGGATACGTTTCGGGCGGCGGCTTCGGACCAATTGGCAATCTGGGCGGAACGAACCGGCGTGCCTTTGATTCAGCAGAAACAGGGAACTGATCCGGCCGCGGTGTTGTTCGATTCCATGAAAGCGGCGAAGGCGCGTGGGTCCGATGTGCTGATTGTCGATACCGCCGGGCGCTTGCATAACAAGTCGAACCTGATGGCCGAGCTCGAAAAGATGAAACGAGTAGCCGGCCGCGAAGTCGAAGGTGCGCCGCACGAGACGCTGCTCGTCGTTGATGCCGTTACCGGTCAAAACGGATTGGAGCAGGCGCGGCAATTTCTGAAAGTCGCGGGCGTGACGGGCATCGTATTGACCAAGCTCGATGGCACGGCGAAAGGCGGCATCGCCGTCGCGATCGCGAAAGAACTCGGTTTACCGATTCGTTATGCAGGTATTGGCGAGAAGGTCGACGATCTCGTGGTGTTCGATCCTGAGCAGTACGTTAACAGCTTATTCAATTGAGACCCCAAATATTTTTCAGACGGTGCTATAAACATCAACGCCGCTCGGCGGCGGTAACCAATCTGTGACTGACAACTCGAATTTCGACCAGGTAATGATGCAGCGCGCGCTCGACCTCGCGGCGCAGGGCCTGGGCCAGGTCAGTCCCGGACCGTTAGTCGGCACCGTGATTGTTGACACGCGCGGTGAAGTTGTCGGCGAAGGTTTCTATCTTTACGACGAAGTGAAACATGCCGAGACCGTTGCGCTCGAACAAGCGGCAGACAAAGCCCGCGGCGGCACGGCCTACGTTTCTTTAGAGCCGCACGCGCATCAGGGTCGCACCTCGCCGTGTTCCGATGCCTTGATTAAGGCCGGCATCAAACGCGTGGTCGCTCCCATCGATGATCCGAACCCGAAGGTTTCCGGTCGCGGCTTCGCTCATTTGCGCGAAGCCGGAGTTTCAGTTGAGATCGGCGTGATGGCCGACGAGGCCGCGCGTTTGAATGAAGCCTACATTCATTTCATGCGTACCGGCCGGCCGTTTGTACATCTGAAGATGGCGGTGTCTTTGGATGGCAAGGTCGCGACCGCAACCGGCGACTCGCGTTGGATTACCAGTGAAGAGTCACGCGCGCGCGTTCATGATCTGCGTCATCGATACGACGCCATCATGGTCGGTGGGCGGACAGTCCGCGCCGACGATCCTTTGCTCACCGATCGTTCCGGCCGCAAGCGTCGACGACCGCTGGCGCGCGTGGTTATCGAGCAGTATCTGCGTCTCTCGCCCGAATCGCAGCTGGCGCAAACGACTGACGCCGGACCGGTAATCATCTTTGCGCACGAGGAATCTGATTCCGAAAATCTGGCGGCCCTGCAATCACGTGGAATAGAAGTGATTTGCCAGGAGAGTTCCGTGCTCGATCTGGGCGCGGTGCTCGATGAATTAGGCAGGCGGTCGCTGCAGAGTGTGCTGGTCGAAGGCGGGCCGCTGCTCGCCGGCCTGTTGCTGGAAGCGGGTCTGGTCAACAAGGTGACCTTCTTTGTGGCTCCCATAATTATCGGTAGCCAGGACGCGCCGTCGGCGATTGGCGGCGGCGGTGTCGAGAAAATAGCCGAGGCGCCACAACTGGAACGCGTAGAGGTCAGCACCCACGGCCGGGACGTCGAAATCACAGGTTACCCGCAGGGCAACGGATGAGGGCTGAGGGATGAGAGCAAGGAATGAGGGCGGAGGGATGAGGGATGAAAAGGATCCAACTTCGCCGGTGGCGGCTGAAGACGCGCCTATTCATCCCTCATCCCTCCGCCCTCATCCCTTTCCCAAGCGGCGCTTCGGCCAGAACTTTCTTACGGATCGGAATGTTGTCGATCGAATCATCGCCGCGGTCGATCCCAGGTCCGACGAAACCATCATTGAGATCGGACCGGGTCGTGGCGCGCTGACTGCAAAGTTGGTGTCGGCGGCTGGTCGCGTCGTGGCAATCGAGTTCGACCGCCAACTGGTCCCGCAACTACGTGAACGATTCTCAACCTCAACGTTTCAGTTAATTGAAGCGGATGCGCTGACGGTGAACTTCTGCGAAATCATCGCACCGGCAGCAACTGCCCGCGTCGTCGCCAATCTACCTTACAACGTCGGCACCGCGATTCTGCAGAGACTAATCGAGCAGCGTCATTGCCTTTCGGACATGACGTTGATGTTGCAACGCGAAGTCGTGGATCGCATCACTGCACCCCCAGGTTCCGGTGATCGCGGATATCTTTCCGTCTTCGTCGAAGCCTATTGCGAAACCGAAAAGCTGTTCGATGTTTCCCCGCAGTCATTCCGCCCCGCACCGAAGGTTTGGAGCACGGTCGCGCGGTTGCGCGTGCGTGAGCGCATTGCCGCCGACGTGAAGGACGAGGCTTTGTTGTGGCAAGTCGTCAGTGCCGGATTCGCCCATCCGCGCAAGACGATTCTCAACAATCTGCGCGAAGCGCCTGGGCCAATTCAGGATTTGTTGAAAAAGCGCGGCGGCGCCAGCATTGTTCTCTGCGATGCCGGCCTGACGCCTCTCAGGCGCGCGGAAACTTTTGCTTTGGAAGAGTGGGCGCTGTTGGTGAATGCGATCTAACGGTGCGATTACTTCGCAATTGAAGAGGCAAAATTGGGGCTGTTAGGATTCACATCAGGGGTTCTGGTCCTGGGAATGATGACGAGATCCATATCTTCCATAGGTATCGCCCCCAGCAAAACTTGATCGCCCATAACCAGCGCGCCTGCAAAACCAACCCTGTTCTTAAAACGTAATTCGATAGGGCCGACGTAAGGAACCAGTCTCGTCGATCCTTCTGCAAGCGTGACTTCTTTGCTGTCAATTTCGTCCAGCTGCAACTGAAGCTGAATGTGTTCAGGAATGCAAAGGTGCGTCGCACCCGAATCGACGAGGGCTTCTACTGCAACCGGATCGAGATCGGGCAGTCGCGGATTCTTCAGGAGGATATGACCATTAACCAGGCCCATGATGAAAAAATAGCACGTTATGTGCGTAATCAATAAGCATTGTGGCCTCGTCGTTTTACCACAACTTTCACTCCATTCTTCGGCCGCAGAGACATCGCCGGATAAGTTTCTACCGGATGGTCGGGAACGAGTTCGAGCCGGTGTCTTTGTCCGATCGTCGCCAGCACCAGGATCATCTCCATCATCGCAAATGAGGCGCCGACACAGGCCCTGGGTCCGCCGCCGAAAGGGAAGTAGGCGTACTTCGGCAGTTGCTCCTCGAACTCTGCGGTCCAGCGGTCAGGTTTGAACGCGAGCGGGTCATCAAAGAATCGCGGGTCGCGTTGGGTCACCCATTGAAAGACGAAGACCTGCGTTCCGGCGGGCACGCGATAACCGCCGATTTCGCAGTCGGCGACGGCTTCGCGGCCCAGGCCATACGCAGGTGGATAGAGTCGCATGACCTCTTTGGCGATTTGTTCGGTGTATTTCAAACGCGGAATATCATCGAAACCCGGATCGCGATCGCCGATCACTTCGTCCAGTTCCGCGTGAAACTTCTGCTCGGCGTCCGGATTACTTCCCAACAGGAACCAGGCCCACGCCAGCACCAGCGCCGTAGTCTCGTGTCCCGCGAGAAACAAAGTCATGACTTCGTCACGAAGTTGCTGGTCACTCATGCGACTGCCGTCTTCGTCCCGCGCTTTCAGCAACATCGAGAGCAGGTCGCCGGTGTCGTCGTGCTGACGCCGCTCAGCAATGATTCGATAGACGACTCGATCGATCTTTTTTGCGAGTCGATGAAACCTGAGGTGCTGTGGCGTCGGCAGCCGATTATTCAAGATCCATTTCAGCGTGGCCTGCGCGGCGAACGGTTTGACGAGTTCCCCCAGCGTTTCACCAACGCGATCGACATCGCTGGAAACATCGGAATTGAACAGGCAGCGCACGACGATCTCGAGCGTGAGTCGCATCATGTCGGCGTGCATGTCGCGTGTTTCGCCGTCGATCCATGATGAAGTCAGGCGCCTGGTGTAATTGATCATGGTGTCGGCGTAGTTCGCGATCCGATGTCGATGGAACGCGGGCGAGGTCAATCGACGTTGGCGTTTCCATTCTTCGCCTTCACTGGTGAGCAGGCCGTTGCCCACCAGGCGCTGAAAGAAATTCGAACGCAGCGTCATGGCTTTGACGAAATTCCTGGCGTTGGTCGTCAGCACATATTCGATTTCGTTCGGGTGATAAAGAAACAGCGCCGGCACATAAAGAAATCGCGACCAGACAATGTCGCCGTAATCGCGTTGCAGGCGCTCGATAAATCCCAGCGAGTCGCGATTGAACTCGTTCATCACGCCCATGACACGGGTGCCTTTCGGGCCAGGCAGCTTCGTGCCGATTTCCAATTGTTGGCCGGCGGAATAGGCGCGCGCGAGTTCGCGTATGGAGGGATTCGATTTCACTGCTGCTTCAACAAATCGAAATAGATGCCGGGGTCGCTATCGGGAATCAAGGTCGCGCCGACTGCTTGCTGATAAAACTCGACTGGCCCGGCGGCGCCAATGATGCCGTAAACATAACCAAGCTCTTGCAAGCCCCACAATGAGGCAATCAGCAGCGCCTTCCCGATGCCGCGTCCGCGTTCGGCGTCCGCGACGCCGGTCGGACCAAAGAAAGCTTTCCGCGTGCATTCATATGCGGCGAAGCCAATCACGCGCTGTTCGCGAGTAGCGATAAAAATCGTCACCGGTTTGGCGGCGAAGCCGACGGAAATTTCATCTGCCCATGAAGCGGAAAAATTGCTGGTGATGAAGTCGCGAACCGGAGTGATTTCAAACGGCTGCGCGCGACGAACGGTCACGCCGGCTTTGTTCAGAACTGCTGCCGACGATTCCAACGGCGGCAGCTTCAGCAGATTAACTATTAGGTCCGGCATGGCAAAAGAGTGAGACGCGCCCACCGGCTAATCATATCGAACCGGCGATGTGGACGCCTATTGTTTCAGCACCACCAGCGTCAGGCCGCCAAGCACCACGTTGTTTGGTGCGGTCTGTATCAAATGAAATATGCAGGCATTGTTCTGCGGCAGGCTTCTCAGGTTGGCCAGAAAAGTCAGCGTAATTACTTGCTTGCCCTCCAGGACAACGCTCGCCTCGAAGCTGGGATTGGCGCCGGGAGGAAACGGAGGAATGAGCGGCGGGTGTGAATGGTCAGCAATATTTGTCGCATGAAGATTGGTAACGTCGAACTTGAAGCCTCCCTTCAGCGGCGCCAGAGAGAGTTGCTGAAAACCGTGAATCAAAGTTAGCCGGCTGAGAACGGTGTCCCTCACCACCTGGTTCGGATGCAAATCGAGCACGGCCCGCAGCTTTGCGTTTGGCGTTTGATTCAGTGGCAGCGGCGGATGCAGCGCGGCGGCGCCGCAGGTATTCACGTGGAATGAAAAATCGGAGGTTGAGGTGACCACCGTGCACAGATTGTGCTGCGCCACGTGCTGATCGGCGGGTACAAAAAAATTGAGAGGACTCGGGGTGAGGCTGCTGGGATAGACGCGCGCAACCAGACATTTGGGTCCCGGGCTGAGCGGGTCAACAGCGGATGCAGTGCTCGCCGCGCGGAAGTCAATTTCCTGCGTGGTGCTATCGCCCTCTGCCGGCAGCGGCGACCCGGTAACTCCGACTTTCGCGGCGCTGTGACGAACCTGGGGTGAAATCACCAGCGAAGGATTGGCGACCCAAAGTTCGGTGAGGAGACTTTCGTCGCCCGGGAAGACGCAGTTACTGTCGGCTGGTTTCCGATGATACGAGATCGTCACCGGATTATCTTGCCCTGCGTCCGCATTGTCATGACCGGAAACCGGGCCGACAAGATCGATGTCGGGACTCAACCACCAGATGCCGCTGCCATTGTGATTCCCACCATCGCCGGAAACTGCTTCCATGAAAATACAGGTGTCAGTGGAAAGTCCCGGGTCGTTGGCCATAACTGAGGTTCCTTTCTCGGTGCCAGGTTTTCAATGTCGAAGCGGCGCAAAGTATGCGCCGCAATCTCCACGTAGTCCAGACAGAATCACCCGCGCAGCAAAGTTCGGGGACCCATTTGTTGACGTGTATTCCAGTGGTTCGGACTTGAATTTCACGTTAAGATGGAGAGCATCATCGGACTCACATGGAAGATCAAGCGGAAGTAACCGATCCACTAAAAACCCAGCCGGAGATGACCCGCGATGAATCGATGATTGGTCGCCATGCGGGACCGTATCGCATCGAACGCGAACTGGGCCGCGGTGGTATGGGCACGGTGTACGAAGCGCGACGCGCTGATGGCGAATTTCAGCATCGCGTGGCCATCAAACTCGTCAACGCGGGACTCGACAATAACTTTGTCATCAAGCGCTTTCGCAACGAGCGGCAGATTCTCGCGGCGCTCGATCATCCGAACATTGGCAGATTACTGGGCGGGGGTACGACCGAATCCGGCGATCCGTACTTCGTGATGGAGTACATCGACGGCCAGCCGCTCTACAAATATGCCGAGACGCAACAGCTGAACATCGCCGAACGGCTGCGCTTGTTCGTTGAAGTTTGCGATGCCGTGCAGTACGCGCACGAAAAACTCGTCATTCATCGCGACCTCAAGCCGACGAACATCATGGTGACGTCAAACGGCGTTCCCAAGCTGCTCGATTTTGGAATTGCGAAGCTGCTGAATCCACAACTCGTTTCTGATACGACGCCGCAGACGACGCTGGGCGTGCGCCTGATGACCATCGAGTACGCGAGTCCTGAACAGGTGCAGGCGCAAACGGTTACTTTTCGCAGCGATGTATACAGCCTCGGGGTGATTCTCTTTGAATTGCTGACCAGTCACTCGCCTTATAGATTTCGCAATCTGCTGCCGCATGAAGTCGCCCGGGCAATCGTTGAAGATGAACCGGAGTTGCCCAGCATCGCGGTGACGCGTCCCGGTTCGACGATTCCTTTGGCCTTCGTCGACCGCGAGGCCGACACGCTGGCGAACGACGTCGATACGCGGCCACAGCTGCTCGAAAATCTGAGCGCACAGCTCAAAGGGAATCTCGACAAAGTGGTTCTCAAAGCGTTGCGCAAAGATCCGGACCAACGTTATGAATCGGTTTCGGCTTTCCGCGAGGACATTTTGCGCCACTTGAATGGATGGACCGTTTTGGCGCCGGCGTACGCGCCTGCGCGCCGGCTGGACGTAAAGTCCATCGCCATCCTGCCCTTGAAGATTATGAAGCTCGGCGAGTCGAGCAATACGGGTGACGCCTTCCTCGGCCTCGGCCTCGCCGATGCCATGATCACTCGATTGAGCGGGGTGCGGACGCTGGCGGTTCGTCCCACCAGCGCGGTCGCGCCCTACGCTGATGAGAACGCCGATCCGCTCCGCGCCGGTCACGAATTAGGCGTCGACTATGTTCTTGATGGCCGCATTAAGACGCTCGGCAGCCGCGTGCGCGTCTCGCTTCAGTTGCTCGATATGCGGCAGGCGGCGAACTCATGGGCGCATCAATTCGACGAAAATTTTTCGGACGCGCTCAAACTCGAAGATTCGATTTCAAAGCAAGTCGCCGAATCGCTGTTGCCGCAGCTGACGGACACCGGACGCCGCACTTTTCGCAAGCGAGCTACGGACAATCCGCGCGCGTTCGAAGCTTATCTGCGGGGACGTTTCTTCTGGAACTCGTTCACACCCGAATCGTTGCCGCGCGCTTTCACGGCGTTCGAAGAAGCAACCAGGCTCGATCCCGGTTACGCCCTGGCGTACGTTGGTCTCGCTGATTTTTATAACTGGGCCGGCATCTACGGGATCTTGCCGGCTTCTGAGACTCATGCCGAGGCCAAGGAGGCGGCCCAGCGCGCCGTCGAATTGGACGAGTCGCTCGGCGAAGCTTACGCCAGCCTGGGACTGACGGTTTCCTGTTGGGAATGCAACTGGCAAGAGGCGGAACAACTATTCCGGCGCGCGCTGGAATTGAATCCGAATTACTCGTTGGCCCACGAATGGTATTCGAGCATGCTGATCGGGACCGGCCGTTCCGAGGAAGGATTGTTTGAAATCAAGCGCGCCGAAGAATTGGATCCGCTTTCGCTGCGCCAGATGACCTTGACCGCCTGGTCGCTTTATCAGGTGCGTGACTTTGAACAATCAATGGCCAAGGGGCAGCAAATAATTGATCTCGACCCGGCGAATTTTCAGGGCCATTTGCAAGTGGGCAACTGTCTGCTCGAGCTTGGCGATCCTGAACGCGCGTTGATTGAGTTGCGCGAAAGCGCGCGCCTGGCGCCGGCCGTGATGCCTCTGACATTCCTCTGTTTCGGACTTGGCGCCGCCGGCTTACGCGATGAAGCTGAACGCGTGCGCAAGGAGATGATCGCGACCGCGAAGAACAATTACGTCAAGGAATATTTCCTCGCGTTGGCCCACGTCGCGCTGCGCGATTACGAAACCGCGCTGGATTGCTTAGAGAAGGCCGCCGCCGAACGCGACCCGTGGCTGGTCTGGTTTGGCACCGAAGCCAAGCTCGACCCGCTGCGTGATCATCCGCGCTTCGTAAAACTTTTCCGTTCGACGCATAGCCCTTTGGCTTTTCGGGAAACTAACAATCCCTACGTAACTCGTAGATAACCGCACCTATCCGCAATCGCTACCTGCGGCAAGATATCACCCAGCCTCACTCAACAAGTCGTCCACGTTAATCTGGTATTGAGCGTACGCGGCCCGTCGATCTTCGGCGATTTCGGGCCACTTCTTTATTAAGTACGTGGCATTTCGTCTTAGAGTCAGCTCGTTCGCGGGCCGGTCTACATAGTGGTCCAGGTGATAGCAATTAGCATTCACGCTGGTAAGAAGGATCGGCGTCAGGCCCAGGCGAAACAGCCGAAATGAAAAGTCGATATCTTCTTCGCCCCATCCCAGGAAGTTCTGATCCCAACACCCGATTTCGATTGCGTACCTGCGCCTGACGCTGACATTGTTACTCGCGCACCACTCCCACCGATCATAGCGGGCCCGTCCTGACAACTGAGATTGCAGATGGTCGTCAGCGCCGATGTACTCTACGGGCGACGGTGCGGTTGCCTGAGACTCCGGCATGAATTCACGGAAGCAGCTATCGAACCCCCTGCTCTGTTGGCCTGCCGGAATGCGATAGCGAAGACCGCGCAGGTATATTCGCGGCAGGGCGGCGTGGTAAAGCTTCACCTCACGGACGTAACCTGAGTTAAGAAGCATGTCACCGTCCAGGTAGAGAATCACATCCGTATCCAGCAATTTGGTTCCCGCATTTCTTGCTTGACTTCTTCTGCCGAGTGCCTCGAATTCATTTCGCGGCCTTGAGAGTCTTGTGTAGATGGCTCCGAATCTGCGGCATAAGTGGCGCAAGCTTTGGACTTCAGGGCGGTCAGAATTATCGTCTACCACCACCACCGCGTCAGGCTTTACCGTTTGATAAGAGATCGACGTGAGCACTCCGGATAACTGCCAGGAATTGTTGTGACAGGGAATCACTACGCCGAGTGAAAGACTACTCGGGGAGATGTGCAGAAGTTCCTGAGTAACTCGGATCAAGAATTTTGAGCTTGAGCGCTGGTCGGCGGGGCCGGGAATCTAGCACCACCAGATCGGCCCACCTTGGGCGGGGCGCTGCGCCGCGGCCAGCTTCATATTCGTTTTGATTTCCTCAACCAGCGCATCTCGACTGCGCATAACCCTGATGGTGCAGAAAGTAGCGAGGACGCTGAGGCCCAGAATCACGAACTCAGCATTGCGTTCGCGACCGGTGGGCCAGCCGATGCCCAGGCGTTTTAGCAGATACAAAGCAATCGCCAGGAACTCACTGCCCCAAATAATTCCACGGTTCGCGAATTTTACCATGGCACCGATGTGCCGGCTGGCGACTCTCGATGGAACCCTACGGTGCTCCCAACCCAGAGGGGACTCCACCAGTCGCTCTTCAATACGGTACCTGATGTAGATTCCTATCTGGGCAATCTGAATGTCGTTGTATGACCACGAGGCGCCCAGGAATAACGCGAGCAAGGGATACGCCAACAGAGCGGCGGGCGAATCCTTCAGGCCAACCGCGGCTAAACCGCCTAACGCGACCAGGGTGATCGAAATCAACTGATGCTGTATCTCAGAGCGCTTTAAGATTTCCGCCTTTAACTGAGCATATTCGGCCAGCAGAAAATCTTTTGTCGTGTCCGCCATTTGCTTCACCGATGGCCTTTCTGGTTATCCGTAGTTGGATCTGGAGGTCGCAGCGCGGGACGCAAACGATAGACTCGCCTTAGAGTCTCGTCGTGAATTGGTATTGCCAGCAGGGCAATACGTAATCACTCGCCGCCCACAATCCGACGTTATCATCGTCGGGATTAAGGCTGGCGGTTTTCCAGCCCGTGATCTGCCGTGGTTCGTCCATCTCGATCTCAAGAGTCGGCGCTTGTTCCTTAAAACGCGAGCTTCCGCCGTTCAGGGCAAATCGACGGCTGAGTATGGGCTGCGGCAACAGCCATCCATGAGTTGGCAGATCAAAGACCTGGTCACCAACCGCAATGCTCTGAGCATCCCATTGATCTTCCAACACATGCATTGATGAAAGAGCCAGCGGTTTGAAAGCTTCTCCCTGCCGATGATCAAGATCGGCGGTCCCCCTGACCCTTACGCTAACCTGTCCGGAAAAGGTATTTGATTGAGGAGGCATCAGTCTGATGTAGCCGAATGCTTTCAAAGTGGCGATCGCCCCACTGAACAAAATCAGGAAGTCTAGCCCATCGCGTTGAAACTGTATGTCGATTGGTGCTCCCTGATAGTACTTACCCGCCACCCACAGTGAGGGGAGCAGCACGAGCGATGTTCCCCATCCCGAGAGTGGGCCCCAATTTACTCTGAGAAAGGCGCAGTCCCTATGCAAAGCGGCATATTGGGGAAAATGCGATCCGCTACCGTATGAGACTTCGACGATACTTCCTTTCTGAGCAGTACCCCAGGAATGAAGAACTGTCGGCGGAGATTTATCCGTGCGCTGCAACGCAAGAGAGAAATCAGAGTCACTAGACATCCCTGCTGACATCCGAACTCAGGCTGATGAAATTGCGACCGAATTACGCGACGAACTGTGATTGGGCCCAACCTTCGAGAGTATCCCGTGTGCGAGGTGCGCGCAAAGTATTACAAATGCGGGACGCAGTCAATATTTCTTGAAAACTGAGACCGCTGTCTCGATTCCCGTGCGGTAGATAATCACCGCGACGCTTTTTGATCTCAGTGACGCGCGACACGGCCGTGCTGCCTTCAGCATTTATCGTCTAATTCAGGATTTGTGCCTGTAGCTGATTTGCAAGAGAGACTGACGGACGGGACGCCCGTGCCACGTTGGGCGTGCTATACTTCTGGGCCCGTCCGGAAAGAATCGTAAATAGTGGCTAATGTCATCGAAATTATTCCCCTCGGCGGAATCGGCGAGTTCGGGATGAACTGTACTCTGCTGCGCTGCGGCGACGAGATGCTGGTGCTCGACGCGGGCATGGGGTTTCCCGAAGAGAGCGTCTACGGCGTCGATGTCTGCATTCCTGATTTTGAAATCCTCGAACAATACAAGCAGGACATCACGGCCATTATTCTCACGCATGGACATGAAGATCATATCGGCGCGCTGCCTTACGTCCTGAAGAAAATCAACGTGCCGGTTTATGCGTCGCACTTTACGCTCGGCCTGGCTGAAAGCAAGCTGGACGAGCACGGACTTCTCGGGGACGTGATGCTGCATCGCGTCGAGCCGCGCGATGTTGTGACGATTGGATCGTTCACGATCGAATTCATCCGCGCATCGCATTCATTGATCGATTGTTTTCATCTGGCGATTAAAACCCCGGTCGGCACGATTATTCACACAGGTGATTACAAGGTCGATGAGACGCCGGTGATTGGCGAGCCCATCGATCTCAGAACCCTGCGCCGTTACGGTCAGGAAGGCGTGCTGGCGCTGCTGTCTGATTCGACGAACGCGACGGTGCCGGGGCGGACGCCGTCGGAACGCGCGGTTATTCCCGCCTTCGAAGAGATTTTTGCCGAAGCCCGCGGTCGCATCATCGTGGCGGCCTTCGCGTCCTCAATCCATCGGCTGCAAATTGTGTTGGACGTGGCGCAGCAATTCGATCGGAAGGTTTGCGTGCTCGGTCGATCCATGCAGAAGAACGTCGAGATTGCCGATCGGCTTGGTTATCTCGATATCCATGACGGCATGCTGGTCAGCATCAACGACACCAAGTTGATGGCCGATAACGAAGTCGTGTTCCTCGTTACCGGATCGCAGGCTGAGCCGCGCGCCGCGCTCTACCAGATGGCGACGCAGGTTTACAAAGGCATCACGATTGAAGAGAGCGACACCGTGGTACTTTCGGCCCGCATCATTCCCGGCAACGAGCGCGCCATCTCAAAACTGATCGGATTCATGTACAAACGCGGCGCCAATATCATTGAAGAGAAGCGCCGTCTGATTCACGTCAGTGGTCACGCCTCGCAGGAAGACATTCGCATCATGACCGAGGCCGTGCGGCCCAAGTTCGTCGTGCCCATTCACGGCGAATATCGCATGCTGTTTCGTCACAAAGAGTTCGTCAAGAACCATCTCGACATTCCGGAAGAACGCATCGTGCTGATCGAAAACGGTGATGTGCTGGAACTCGACGGCGAACGCGCCGTGATTGTCGATCACCGCGAAATCAAGCGGACGTTCATCGATGACAGCGGCTTTGAAGAGATCGATTACGAGACGGTGCGCGAGCGAAAGAAGCTGGCTTACGAAGGTATCATCACCTTGATCGTGACCATCAATGCTGCGACTGGTGCGCTGGAAACTCCGCCCCAAATCGTCGCCCAGGGTGTCCGCGGATTAGAGTTGGCCAACGGATCAACCAAAGCGGCGCAGCGGGTCGTGGCCGCGGCCTTCGCCGGCGCGTCGCGTCAGATGATGGCCGATGAATCGTTGCTGAAAGAGCATCTGCGCGTCGAACTAAAGCGATTCATTCAAAAAGAACTCGGAGTCAAACCCGTAATCGTGCCAGTGATTTCACAAGTGCAATTGCCCCCCTCGAGTAACGGCGCCAGCACCGTCAGCGCGTGATGGAATGAATTGACCCGTGAGATGTTCTATCCGTTCGCGCGGGATGGTGCTGACTCGAACTCCTTTAGCTTCTAGATTGAACTCACCATCAATATGGAATGGACTGACAAAGTAGTTCTGATCACCGGAGCCTCTTCCGGAATCGGTCGGGCGCTGGCGCTCGAGTTAGCGCGGCGGGGTGCGAAACTCGGCTTGTTAGCGCGAGGTGTCGAAGCCGCATCAAATGGCGGTCCTTCATCAGCCAATCGAATCCAACCTTCTCCGCGCCTGCAGGCCATCGCCGATGAAATTGAACATGAAGCAGCCGGCAAAGGAGTGAAACGGCCCAAGGTGGTTTTGCTGCCTGCGGATGTGCGAGATCATGAAGCCGTCCGCGCTGCAGCTGATGAGTTGCGCAAACAGCTCGGACACATCGATGTGTTGATTGCCAACGCCGGGATCACCGCAGTTACCGATGCTGCCGAGCTTAATCCCGAAGAGTTTGCGAATGTGATGGATGTGAATCTGATGGGCGCAGTAAACACCGTCGCCGCGGTGTTGCCCGAGATGATTAAGCGCGGCCGCGGTCACCTGGTAGCGATTTCCAGCCTCGCGGCTTATCGCGGGCACCGCAAGGCGGCGGCGTACAGCGCCAGCAAGGCTTCGCTGTCATCATTTTTTGAAAGCGTGCGCATCGATTTAATCGGCCGCGGCGTCGATGTCACCATCATTCATCCGGGTTTTATAAAAACGCCTCTGACTGCCGGACGGAAAGCGTGGTTGCCATTCATCATGGAAGTTGATCGCGCCGCCACGAAGATCATCAACGCTATCGAAAAGCGTAAGAAGTCGTACGCATTTCCGTGGCAGCTGGCCACTTATGTTCGAGCCGGGATGATCATGCCAAGTCGTCTCTACGACCTTTTGTCCAGCAGAGAATCTTTCAAAGAATGAGATTCGCGCCGGCCGGTAACAGAACTTGCATGTCCAGCCAAGCTTTGACATTTCGTCAATTCCACTAATTTTCCTCGAAAAAGTTGCCCAAACTCGGGCGTTCGATGACCTGGCCGCGAGAATATTTCTATAGCCAAGGCCGACGGCTTTGCTTTATTATCGATGAGTCAGGGCGGCCCCGCCCGGTGTTGTTTGGCTAACTTTCCAGCCTCACTCAGCAGCGAAAGTCGCAATCATCAAACTGAGTCGATCGAATGGCTAAGTCCGTCCTCGAGACGGAATTGAATTTCGAATTCCCCGGCATTCATTCCAGAGTGCTTTAGAAAAGCAGACGAATCCCACACTCATGAACTGGAACAACAAGGTGGTTTTGATTACCGGCGCTTCGAGCGGAATCGGGCGCGGACTCGCGCTTGAACTCGCCCGGCGCGGTGCGGCGGTTGGCTTGTTCGCGCGGCGCATCGACATCTTGCGCGAAGTTGAGGCAGAAATCGCGAGCGCCGGCGGCCGCGCAATGGCTTTCGCCGGCGACGTAGTGCGACCCGATACTCTGCGCGAAGCCGCCTGGAAGCTCGAGCGAGCCTTCGGGCCGATTGATGTAATGATCGCGAATGCCGGCATAGGCGCATCAACTCGCGGGCACAACTTACCGTTGGATGATGTTTCGCGAATCATCAATGTCAACCTGATTGGCGCTGCCAATAGCGCCGCCGCAGTGATTCCGCAGATGGTGCGGAGAGGAAGTGGCCGGGTGGTAGCGATTGCCAGTCTGGCCGCGTATCGCGGTCTCCCGAATTCCGCTGCCTATTGCGCCAGCAAAGCGGGAGTTTCCAAACTCTACGAAAGTCTGCGCGTCGATCTGCGCGGCAGCGGCGTGGAAGTAACCGTAATCTTTCCCGGCTTCGTCCGCACGAAACTCACTGCCAATCATTCGAACATGCTTTTCCTGATGGACGTCGATACGGCGGTCACTAAAATTGTGCGGGCGATCGAACGCGGCAAGCAGAGTTATTCCTTTCCCTGGCAGCTGGCTGGTTTTGTGCGCGCCGGTTTGTTCTTTCCTATCTGGCTTTACGATCGCGTCGCCTTGCGATACGCCTATCGGCAATAGTCTGGTCGATTTTGAGTTTGCGATTTTGAAGTGGGCCTGTGCATAATCCGAGGCTCATTCAAACAGAAATCCGGGAAACGCAATTCTTAGAATCGAATGACGCTTCTACAGGCTATCCTGCTCGGCATCGTCCAGGGCCTTACCGAATTCATTCCGATCAGTTCAACCGCTCACCTCGTAATGGCGAGCCGCGCCATGTCTCTGGCCCTGACGCCGGAGCAGTTGACGTCCTCGATCGCCGTTATTCAGTTAGGAACACTGATCGCGGTGCTGATCTATTTCGCCGGTGACATCTGGAATATTTCGATTGCCTTTGTCCGGGACCATCTGGCGCTGATCAGCGGTGGCAAAGATCGCAGAGGCTTATCGCATGAGGCTTGGCTGGGTTGGCTGGTGGTGATCGGTTCGCTTCCGGTCGCCGTCGTCGGGTTGCTGTTCAAGAAACAAATCGAAGGCACCTTCACCAAGAACCTTTGGGTAATCGCGACCATGATGGTGGTGATCGCACTCCTGCTGGCGGTCGCTGAGTTGATCAGCAAGAAGACCCGGAGCATGGAGCAGCTGGGGCTGAGAGACGCATTGGCGATGGGCTTCGCCCAGTGTTTGGCTTTGATTCCGGGATCGAGCCGCTCTGGCTCAACCATCATGGGTGGATTGTTCGCGGGCGAGACGCGCGAGACCGCGGCGCGATTTTCCTTTCTGCTTTCAATTCCGGCGATTGCCGCGAGCGGCTTGTTGGAAATGAAAGAAGCGCTGCATCGATTGCCTCACGGTAGCCTGGCAACCCTGGCCGTCGGCACGATCGTCTCGGGCATTGTCGGCTACGCCTCGATTTGGTTTCTGCTGCGGTTCCTGAAAACTCACACGACGGGCGTGTTTATCGGATACCGTCTGATCGTCGGTGGCGCAATTCTCATCATGCTATTCAGCGGACGCCTCAGCGGACTGTAAGCGTGTCAGAACCGCGAGCGGTAGCGACCGGATCAAGGTCGTCATAAGAATTCAGAAAAAAATCCGATGTCGGGTGCTCGGCTGAATTTCATGCCGCGCTCGATCCGGTCGCTACCGCTCGCGGTTCTGACTCACTCGCAGTAAACTCGCGGCATGACGGCCGCGCCTTCTCCCAAAAAAAAGAACAAGCGATGGATTGTTCGCGAGCCTGATGCGGTCCGCGCAGCGCAGCTGGCTGCTGAGTTAGGTGTTTCGCGAATTGTCGCGTCGCTGCTGATTGCGCGCGGCTACCACAACAAACAACTAGCCGATAGATTTCTAAATCCTTCACTCGATCAGCTTCACGACCCGTCGCTCATGCTTGGCATGTCTGACGCCGTCGAACGTCTGCTGTACGCAATCGATAATCAACAGCCGATCCTGATTTACGGCGACTACGACGTCGACGGCACCACCGGCACCGCTGTGCTGTTGCGAGCTCTGAATATGTTGGGAGCGACGACCGGCTTTCACGTGCCGCACCGGTTTACCGAGGGCTACGGCATTCGTCAGGAGGCGTTACAGAAAGCTGCGGCCGACGGATACAAGCTGGTAGTCAGCGTCGACTGCGGCATCACGGCGCACGAGCCGCTGCACTGGGCGCGCGCGAACGGCCTCGACATCATCATCACCGATCACCACTTGCCGGATAAGCAGGAAGGCTCGCCACCAGCGCTCGCCGTTTTGAATCCGAACCAGCAGGGCTGTAGTTACCCGGACAAGAATCTCGCCGGGGTTGGCGTCGCTTTCAAATTGATTCACGCGTTGTTTCGCGCGCGTGGGCGCGAATCTGTCGTGCCCGGCTTTCTCAAGATGGTCGCAATTGGCACCGTCGCCGACGTCGCAAAGCTGGTCGGCGAGAATCGAGCGATCGTCGCGCTTGGTCTTTCCGATTTGCCGCGCGCGCGAAATGCCGGATTGCGCGCGCTGATCGATATCGCCGGCTGCGGCGACGATGCTGAAATGACCGCGTACGATCTTGGCTTTCGTATCGGCCCGCGCATCAATGCCGCCGGACGTATGGATGCGGCGCGCGCGGTCGTGGAACTGTTTAGTGCCACCGAGCCGGATGAGGCGCGCCGGCTGGCTGAACATCTCGACACGCGCAACCGCGAACGCATGGAAGCGCAACGCGAAATCTTCAACCGCGCGATCGAAGAATTCGAGACGAGTGGCACCGACATGAATCTGTGTTACGCGGCCGTCATCGCAGGCGATGGCTGGCATCGCGGCGTGATTGGTCTGGCCGCTTCAAAAATTGCGGAACGTCTCAATCGCCCGTGTGTTGTGATCTCGCTGGACGGCGACGTGGGTCATGGATCTGCGCGGAGCATCGCGGCCTATCATCTGTATGACGGGATCACGTCTTGCCGGGACTTGTTGGACAAGTTTGGCGGCCACTCGCACGCGGCCGGTTTGTCGATCAGGCGAGATCGGATAGATGAATTTCGGCGGCGCTTGAATGAACATGCGGCCTCGTGCTTGACTGAAGATGATTTGATTCCGGGGATCGAAATCGATGCCGAGATTTCACCGCCGGAGCTCAGTTTCCAGTTCTCGCAGGACCTGCGCGCGCTGGAGCCGTTTGGCGCCGGTAATCCGCGGCCGGTCTTTATGACGCGCGGCTGGCGCGTCATGAGCGAGCCGCAGGTTATTAAGGAGCAGCACCTGAAAATGCGTGTGTGCGGCGAAAATAACCGGCCCTTTGAAGCGATGTGGTGGCGGGGAATCGAAGAAGTCGAAGCAACACCACAGATGAATCAGCGCATCGATCTGGCATACGAGTTCGAAACGAACCGTTGGCAGGGGGACATCAGGTTGCAGTTGAATGTGAGAGATATGAGACCGAGTGAATAGTAAATCGTAAATAGATGAGGCGAAGGGCATCTATTCACCATTAACGATTTACCATTCACGATTCCTATGCAGGCAGTAACCAGGAAGAAACGAATCACTGCAGTCGACTTGCGCGCGCGCGTGCCCGCGATTGCGCGCGGCCTGGCGCTGTTGCTGCTGATTGCCGGCACGATCTTCGTGGGCTTGTCGTATTACAAAATGCGCAACAACACGCCGTTTCGTTTGAAATCGGAAGCACCGGCGCTGTCGAAAGAAATCGAGGCGGTGACCACCGGGTACGAGCAGAAGGTCACCAAGAATGATCGGTTGTATCTGTGGCTGCGCGCGGCGCGCGATGTGAAGTACACAGATGGACACCACGAGTTGGAAGAACTCAACGCGCAAAGTTTTCCGGCGACCGGCGACAAGCCCGATCAAATCGTTGCCGATCGGGCGATGTACGATCAGAAGACGGGCATGCTGCAATGCAACGGGAATGTCCAGATCGAAACGCACGCGGCTTTGAAGGTGAAGACCGACTCGCTGCAATTCAACCAGGACACAAGGGTTGGCGAAACCTCGGCGCGGGTCACTTTCGAGCACGAAAATGTTTCAGGCGAAGCGGTCGGCGCATTGGTTGATAATGAAAAGAAACGACTCGAACTGCGCAACTCGGTGGCAATTACCGTAGCGCCGGAAGAATTCAAGGACAAGGATTCAAAAGAGCAGAAACCTCTGAAAGGCGCGCGCGCGAAACCAGTGATCATTCACTCGGCGCAGGCGGTGTTTGAGCAATCGACGATGCGGCTCGCGTTTTCGGGCGGCGCGACGGCGGAACAAGAACAGGACATCATGAGCGGCGATACGCTCACCGCGATTCTCAACGATAAGAAGAAACTCGAGAAGATTGAAATGCGCGGCAATTCCTACGTTCGCGTGATGGATCCTGGCCACGCCGCCGAAGCGCATGCGGTAAACATGGATTTTTTCCTGGACGCCGATCAGCGTCTGCAAAAGGTCTATGGTGCGAACGACGTGCGCGCGCAGACGCTGAATACTGATTCCGAAATGCAGCTGACCGGCGCGAACGCGGTGGTGCTCGACTTTCAGGCCCAGGGTAACGAGAGCTTGCTGAAGGAAATGCGCAGCGAAGGTGGCCGCGCAGTGGCCACGCTGTCAGCTCCGAAGTCGAAGGCGAACGATCCTCGGGCCGCGAGTAAACGTCTGACGGCCGACGGAATCAAAATGAATTGGCGCCTGAATGGCAAAGACCTCGAGCACGCCGAAGCGATCGGCAACGCGGAGCTTTACATCGAGCCGGTGCAACCGACGGCGAAGAATGATAAGAAGACCTTGACCGCCGCGCGCTTTGATTGTGATTTTTTTGAAGCCGGGAATGTCGCGCGCACATGCATCGCCAACGATAACGCGAAGGCTTTATTCACACCGTTTCAGCCAACCGACAAACGCAGCACGCGCACCATGACGGCGCAGAAGCTCACGACCTTTTTTGTGCGGGAGACGCAGGATGTGGAACGCGTAGACGCCAGCGGCGATGCTAAATTCAACGAGCTCGATCGCAACGCCACGGCGAACAATATTACTTACACGGCGGCCGATGACATGGTGCGCATGCGCGGAGGTGATCCCACCGTCTGGGATTCGCGGGCGCGCACGAAAGCCGTCGAGATCGATTCGAACAACGGCACACACGTTTCGGTTTGTCGCGGCAAAGTCGCCACGACCTATTACAGCCAGGAGCAAACCAACGGCGCGACCCCGTTTAAGAAAACAAAAAGTCCGGTGTACATCTCGGGCGACCGCGCCGAGATTGATCATGATTCCGGCCGGGCAGTCTATGCGGGAACGGCGCGAGTGTGGCAGGACGACAATTACGTGCGCGGCGATTCGATCACGCTTTATCGCGAAGAGAAGCGAATGGAGTCCTGGGGGCACGTGCAGAGCGCTCTGTATCAAGCGAAGCAGAAGACCGGCAACTCAACTAACGTCGTTCCGGTTTTCGCGACGGCGGAATTCATGCGTTACTCAGATCCCGAACGGCTGCTGCATTACGAAACGAACGTAGACATCAAGCAGGGCACGGACCGCGTGACCGCCGGCCTCGCTGATGTTTATTTGCAGAAGGACACGAACGAAGTCGAGCGGACCATTGCGCAGAAGAACGTCGTGGTCGTCCAGCCGAATCGGCGCGGTACCGGTGATTGGTGCCAATACACGACTGCCGATGAAGTCGCGGTGCTCACCGGCAATCCCGCGCACGTCGAAGACGTTGAGCAGGGAACCACCGACGGTAACCGCGTCACGATGTATCGGCGGGAAAACCGCGTCACCGTCGATGACAGTCGCGGTTCGCAATCGCCGGGGCGCGTGCATTCGACGCACAAGATTACGAAGCCATAGAGTAGAGGTTAGAGGTCAGAGATTAGAGGCTGGAGGTTGGAGATTAGAGGCGAGAACCTGCAGACAAGTTACATGCAATTAGCTCTCATCGTATTCGCTACAAAGCGTTGATCCATGAATGAAGCGCCTCGCGACGTGTATTTTCTAATCTCTAATCTCTAATCTCTAATCTCTAACCTCTGCTCATCGCATGAACACCATCACCCAACCTGATTCACTCGGTCACTGGGGCCGTTATGGCGGTCGATTCGTGCCCGAAACTTTGATGGCGCCGCTCGAGGAATTGACGGCGGCATATGAAGCCGCGCGCGCTGATGAAACTTTTCAGAGCGAACTCGATCGACTGCTGCATGACTTCGCCGGACGGCCCACGCCGCTTTTCTTCGCAAAGCGTCTGACTGAAGCATGCGACGGAGCCCGCGTCTATCTGAAGCGCGAGGATCTGCTTCACACCGGCGCGCACAAAATCAACAACACCATCGGCCAGATACTGCTGGCGCGTCGCATGGGCAAGCGTCGTATTATCGCCGAAACCGGCGCCGGCCAACATGGCGTAGCGACGGCGAGCGTGTGTGCCTTATTCGGACTCGAATGCGTCGTCTACATGGGCGCGGAAGACATGCGGCGTCAGGCGCCGAATGTGTTTCGCATGCAGTTGCTGGGCGCCGAAGTGCGCGAAGTCGTTTCCGGATCGCAGACTCTGAAGGACGCCATCAATGAAGCTTTGCGCGATTGGGTGACGAACGTCGCGGACACTTATTACCTGTTGGGCAGCGCCCTGGGCCCGCATCCTTATCCGATGATGGTGCGCGATTTTCATCGTGTCATTGGCCGTGAAGCGCGCGCGCAGATTCTGGAGCACGAGGGCCGCTTGCCTGATTGCCTGATTGCCTGTGTCGGCGGTGGATCAAATTCGATCGGATTGTTTCATCCTTTTCTCGGCGACGAAGCGGTGCGCATGATCGGAGTCGAAGCCGGCGGCTGCGGAAATCAATTAGGTGAACACGCGGCGCGGTTCAATGCGAACGGCGGCGGCCGGCCCGGAGTGTTGCAGGGCACGATGAGCTACGTTTTGCAGGACGGGCGCGGACAGATTGCGACGACGCATTCGGTCTCAGCAGGTCTCGATTATCCTTCGATTGGCCCCGAGCACGCGTTCCTGCATGATGAAGGCCGCGTCACTTACACGTCCGCGTCGGATGATGAAGCGCTGCACGCGTTTCAGTTGCTGTCTCGTTTGGAAGGAATTATTCCGGCGCTGGAATCGGCTCACGCCGTGGCTCATGCGTTAAAGGTTGCGCGCGAGATGAATCGCGATCAGATTCTCATCGTGAATTTGTCGGGCCGCGGCGACAAGGACATCGACAGCGTTCGATCCAAATTAACCACAGAGGACACAGAGGAGCACAAAGAAGGCTAGTTTTCTCTGTGTCCTCTATGGTGAACGTTTCTGTCTCGAATCAAGCAAACATTCGAAAACCTGAGAAGCCAAAACCGGAAAGGCTTCATTCCTTTCATCACCGCCGGCGATCCTGACCTGGAGACGACGCGCAAGTTAATCGTCGAGCTGGCGCGCGTTGGATCGACGCTGATCGAATTAGGAATTCCTTTCACTGATCCGATGGCGGACGGTCCGGTGATTCAGCGTGCCTCGGAACGCGCGTTGCGACTGCAATTCGGATTGGAAGATGTGTTGCGAATGGTCTCCGCCGCGCGGCAGGAAACGAACGTTCCGATTATTCTCTTCAGCTATTTCAATCCGCTGCTGCAATTCGGACTTGAGAAACTAGCGGATGAAGCTCGCCGCGCCGGCCTCGACGGCGTGCTGGTGACCGATCTCGTTCCTGAAGAGGCCGAAGCGTTCGCGACCGTCCTCGGCCGGAACGAATTGGATATGATTTTTCTGATTGCGCCGACTTCCACCGACGCACGGCTGAAGCTGGTCGCGGAATGCGCCGGCGGTTTTATCTATGCCGTTTCGCGCGCAGGCATTACCGGCGCGCGCGCAGAGATGAGCGCCGAAGCCGAGAAACTTGTGAACCGGATGCGAAGATTTTCGGACCTGCCGATCGCCGTCGGGTTTGGCATTTCAAAACCTGAGCATGTCGCCGACGTTTGGAGATATGCAGACGCGGCCGTCGTCGGTTCAGCAATTGTCGATCGAATGGAGAAGGCAAAGAATTCTGCCGCTGTTGTAAAAGAAATTGGCGAGTTCACGGCAAGTCTTATTACAAAGAAATAGCGCTCGACGAAAGAATTTTGTTGAAGTATTCTTAGGCAGTTTTCGTGGCTTGAAACTTTAGCGTTGCGCGCTCTCACTCCCGACGCGCGTCGGGACGGCGCAGAGAGGGCTGCCGGGGGCGCAGTCGCCGAAACTCCTCAAACCCTCCGGGAAATTAGCGTGTTGCACGTATGAAACTCTGTTCCATTTGCGCGTGAGTTGTGTTATGCTCCGCTCGTGTCAGTACCCGGAGCGGTGGCGACGGGATCAAGCGACCGTTGCGCCGAAGTAATACAACTTAATCAAACCAGGAGCAGAAGAAAGAGATGCCCATCATGGCGGAAGACCGAATTGCAGACCGCAGCCGCGCGATTGAAGCCGCGCTGCTCAACATCGAAAAGCGTTTTGGCAAAGGATCGATCATGCGTCTAGGCGAGCGCGAGGTTTCCGATATCCCGGCAATCTCGACGACCTCCCTGTCGCTCGACGCGGCGATCGGCGTCGGCGGCGTGCCCCGGGGACGCATCGTTGAAATCTATGGCCCGGAAAGTTCCGGCAAGACGACGCTGGCACTGCACATCGTCGCCGAAGCACAGAAGGCCGGCGGCGTGGCGGCTTACATCGATGCCGAACACGCGATGGATGCCGACTATTCTGCCAAGCTCGGCGTGAACGTTGACGACATGCTGATTTCGCAGCCTGATTCAGGCGAACAGGCTTTAGAGATTGCCGAAGCCCTGGTGCGATCGAACGGCGTCGACGTGATCGTGGTCGATTCAGTGGCGGCGCTGGTGCCGCGCGCTGAACTTGACGGTGAGATGGGCGATTCACTGCCTGGTTTGCAGGCACGCTTGATGTCACAGGCGCTGCGCAAGCTCACGGCCATCGTGGCCCAGTCGAACACCTGCTTCATCTTCATCAATCAAATCCGCGAAAAGATTGGGGTGATGTTCGGCAATCCCGAAACCACGACCGGCGGCCGCGCGCTGAAGTTTTATTCGTCGCTGCGTCTCGACATCCGGCGCATCGGCGCCATCAAAGACGGCGACCGCGTCGTCGGCAATCGCACCAAAGTCAAAGTCGCCAAGAACAAAGTCGCGCCGCCCTTCCGCGAGGCCGAGTTCGACATCATGTACGGCGAAGGCATCTCGAAAGAAGGCGACCTGCTCGACCTCGCCACCAACAATCGCGTCGTCGAAAAAAGCGGCGCGTGGTTTTCTTACAAGGGCGAGCGCCTCGGCCAGGGCCGCGAGAACGCCAAGCAGACAATGAAGGACAATCCGGAGACGCGGCGCAAGATTGAGACTGACGTGAAGCGGGCGCTTGGTCTGCCGGTGCGTGAGGAAGTGGCAGCGCCGGAGCAGAAGAAAGCTGCAGCGGCAACCGAGAAGAAGTAGTCATGTTCCCCGAGAGGGGAAATGTTACGAGTTGGGGCTGTGGTTCACGAAGAAGTGATGGACGCGCTGAGAGACGCGCGTTCATTCTCTAAATCTTAAACTCTATCGCTTAATCTCACCTTATAACCTCAAGGTAAGGAAGGCGGGCTGGCCCCCGCTCTTGTCGTGGTAAAGAAATGGTCGAACCGAAATCTTCCTGGCGCACTGCATTTCGTAACTGGCAGCGTTCTCAATCGGTCCGCAATCTTCACAGACCCTTCCCACTGCGCTGCTTTTCTTGAAGAGCTGAGATCACTCAACCAAAAATGGCTGGTTGTGGATCGAGATTGGTGCTGGGACGATGATGCGGAAAAGCTATCCCGCGCCGCAAAATAGATGTCACGTAGCATTTCAGGCCCACGTTGAGGCGGGGGCAAGCCCTCCTTCCTGACCTGAGAGGTAATGGAAGAAGCTCGTTCGCCTTAGCGACATTCCTTTACAGTCCGTCGCTAATCCTCACATAATTCGCAACGGCTCATCATTCATGGATTCAATTCTGATTAAGAACACAGCGATTGTGACGATGGATGAAAATAATTCTATCGTCCGCGGCGACGTCTTGATTCGTGATGGACGAATAGCGGAGTTGGGTGACTCGATAAGCTCAGACGCAGACGAGACGATCGACGCGCGCGGCTCCGCGGTCCTCCCCGGCTTTATTCAGACGCACATTCATCTTTGCCAGACGCTCTTCCGCGGCGCGGCGGATGATCTTTCGTTGATCGATTGGTTGAAGCAGCGTGTGTGGCCGATGGAGGCGGCGCACACTCCGGAGTCGATTCGCGCTTCGGCGCAACTCGGCGTTGCCGAATTAATCAAAGGCGGCACGACGTGCGCGCTGACGATGGAAACGGTGCGTTACACGGAAGAGGTTCTGCGGGTCGTTGAGGAAACCGGGTTCCGCGCCACCGTGGGCAAGTGCATGATGGACAAAGGCGACGAGGTGCCGTCTGAATTGAGAGAAGATTCGCGAGCATCGATTGATGAGTCGCTCGCCTTGATCAGGAAATGGCATGGCGCAGCTGATGGCCGCATTCGTTGTTGTTTCGCGCCGCGTTTTGCGATTAGTTGCACTAAAGAATTGTTGAGCGAAGTCGCGACTCTGGCGCGCGAACATGGCGTGATGATTCACACGCACGCCTCAGAAAACAAGAAGGAATGCGAAATCGTCGAAAGCGAAAGCGGGCAAAGAAATATTGCTTACCTGAATTCTTTGGGAGTCTCCGGCAGCCATGTGGTTCTGGCCCACTGCATCCATCTCGATAAGGAAGAAATGGAGTTGCTCACCCAAACCAGGACGAACGTCGCGCACTGTCCTTCATCCAATTTGAAACTCGGCTCGGGCCTGGCGCGCGTGGCGGAAATGCTGGCGCGCAAGATTGCCCTGTCGCTCGGCGCCGATGGCGCGGCCTGCAACAACCGGCTGGACATGTTCACCGAGATGCGGACCGCGGCGTTGTTGCAGAAGCTGGCGCACGGGCCGGAAATAGTCCCGGCGCGGCGCGTACTGCAAATGGCCACCATTGATGGCGCGCGGGCTTTGGGACTTGAATCCGAAATTGGTTCGCTAGAGGTCGGCAAACGCGCTGACATGATCGTGGTTGACCTTGAACGACTTCATTCCACGCCGGCCCCGGATATCATTTCGGCGCTGGTTTATTCGGCGCAACCGGACGACGTGCGCACCACGATCATCGATGGACGAGTGTTGATGCGCGACCGCGAATTGACGACGCTTAAAGAAACCGAAGTGATCGAGAAGGCGAACCGGGAAGCTGCAGCTTTGCGCCAGCGGGCCAGCATCCCGGTTTAGCAGCGAACCATTTCCTGCCAACGAATAACATTGCCGCCGACGGTTACACTTCCAGCCTTTGCCAAGATCAATCTGAAGCTGCGGGTCCTCGGCCGGCGCGCGGACGGTTACCACGACCTCGACACAATTTTTCAGACCGTTAGCCTTCATGACACGATCGAAACATCATTGATTGATGCGCCCCATCTGACATTGTCATGTAGTGATCGTTACCTGCCCGTCAACGAGACGAATCTCGTGACGCGGGCAGCCAGAGCCTTGCAGGAGCACTCTGCCGTAGAGCGCGGTGCGCGAATTCGTCTGCAAAAAAGGATTCCTACGCAAGCCGGACTGGGCGGTGGATCGGCAGATGCGGCGATGACGTTGATGGCGCTCGCGAAACTGTGGGAACTGAATTGTACGAGCGATGAACTGATCGCGATTGGGTCACCGTTGGGCGCGGACGTTTCCTTCTTTTTCTATGGCGGGACGGCGAGAGCAACCGGGATTGGCGAACAGATAGAACCTCTCAACGACGTCGAGCAAACGTTCCTCGTGATAGTTAAACCGAACGTGAATATCAGCACTGCTGATGCTTACCGGGCGTTGGATGAACGTTCCTTGACATCGCTCAACTCGAAATCTATTCTTTCAACTTCACGGCCAATAGCAGATTCCGACCAAATCGATATTGCGAATCTTACGAACGATTTCGAAGCTGTGGTGTTTGATTTGCAACCTGAGATTCGCAGAGCGAAGAACGCCTTGTTGAAAGCAGGCGCGAATCAGAGCCTACTGGCCGGCAGCGGCTCTGCGGTATTTGGAATTTTTGAGAGTGAAGACGCGCAACGACGCGCCATTCAGGCGATCGAACTCGAAACTGGCTGGCGCGTCTTTCCTTGTAAATCTGTCGGGCGCGAGGAATATCAACGCGCGTTCGGCGACATCGTGGTCGCGACGGAGCAGGCATGAGGCCTGCGGTCCTCAATGCTGGGGCGTAGCCAAGTGGTAAGGCACCGGTCTTTGGAATCGGCATTCGTAGGTTCGAATCCTTCCGCCCCAGCCAATTTTCAAAAGTGATGAGTTTTGAGTGATGAGTTATGAGTTCACTCGTCATAGAACTGAACGCATCACTTCATAACTCAACACTCATAACTGACTAAATGGGAACCACCGGCGGCATCAAAGTCTTCTCTGGAACTGCGCACCGCGGCCTGGCCGAAGAGATTTGTCGGGAATTGTCTTGCGATTTGGGCAGGGCCACCACGTCGCGCTTCTCGGACGGCGAATTCAATTTTCAAATTGAAGAGAACGTGCGCGGCGCAGATTGCTTTATCGTGCAGCCAACTTGTCCGCCGACTGACGCGTACCTGATGGAGTTGCTGGTGATGCTCGACGCGTTTCGCCGATCATCGGCGGCGCGCACGACTGCGGTGTTGCCCTATTACGGCTATGGCCGCGCTGATAAAAAAGATCGACCGCGCGTTCCCATCTCGGCCAAGCTGGTGGCGAATTTGTTGACGACTGCGGGAGCCGATCGAATCCTGACGATGGATCTGCATGCGCCGCAGATTCAAGGCTTCTTCGATATTCCGGTGGATCACCTCTACGCGGCCCCGGTTTTCATGAAGTATTACCAGGAGGCGCCGCTGCCAAAATTGACGGTGGTCGCTCCTGACACCGGCGGCGCTGAGCGGGCCCGCGCTTACGCGAAGCGGCTCGACGCTGAACTCGCGCTGTGCGACAAGCGGCGTGACAAGCCGAACGTCGCTGAGGTCATGAACGTCGTCGGCGATGTGGCCGGACGCAACTGTCTAATCGTTGATGATATGTGCGATACGGGGGGCTCGCTGTCGAAGGTCGCGCAGGCTTTGCGCAGCGCGGGCGCGGCGCGAGTTGACGCCTGCTTTACTCATCCGGTACTCTCAGGACGTGCCGCACAACACCTCGGTAACTCTGGTATCGAGCAAATTGTAGTGACGAACACGGTGCCGCTGAATTCAAAAGCAGCGGAATTGAAAAACATAAAAGTCTTGAGCATTGCGCCTATTCTGGCGAAAGCGATCAAGTCGATCCATGAAGAGACCAGCGTCTCTTCGCTCTTCGTATAGCGAAGGGCAAACACTGAAAGCAAAGTAGCCGTCGCATTACGGCAGGCAGCGATTCAGTTGCCGGCTTTCAGCAGAAAAAAAGTGAATGAATTGTTTAGCAGCGGACTACTGCCCGCTGGTTGTCGGGCAGTAGCCCGACTCTAAACTGTCGGGCAGTAGCCCGACTCTAAACAATCTGTTGGTTCATTGGAGACAGCAATCATGGCAGAGAAGAAAGAAATCATTGTGAAAGCGGCGCAGCGCGAAGGTCGCGGAAAGAATGACTCGCGTCGCGCGCGTCGGGCCGGGCAGGTTCCCGTGACGATTTATGGCGGTCAAGGCGAAGCCGTGGCGGCGCTGGCGCCGCTGAGCGAGCTCGCGGCAATTCTCAGATCCGATTCGGGTCGCAATACGATCTTCACCCTGGATGTTGACGGGGTCGGCCCCGCAGAAGTGATGTTCATCGATCGGCAAATCGATCCGGTGCGCTCACGCCTGATACATGCTGATTTCAAACGGTTGGTGAAGGGCGAAAAGATTGAAGCGACGGTGCCGTTGCGTCTGGTGGGTGAACCAATCGGCGTGCGCGAACACGCCGGCATCCTCGAACAAATGATCCGCGAGGTGGAGATTCGCTGCCAGCCGCGTGAGATTCCCGAACACATCGACGTTGATGTCAGCAATTTGGATGTTCACGACGTGCTGCACGTGTCGGACATCCCCGCTATCGAAGGTGTCGAAATCCTGCAAGAGGCTGATACGGCGATCGCGACCATCGGCGTCGTCAAGGAAGAAGTAGTCGAAGCGCCGCCGGTGGAAGGTGAAGTTCCGGCCGAGCCTGAAGTTATCGGCAAGGGTAAGAAGGAAGACGAAGGCGAAGCTCCGGAGTAAGAGAAGTAGATCACATGCGCGCGCTCATCTGTCTGATCACAATCTTGTTTGCGGTTTCCGTCGCTGCGGCGCAGGAGCACAGCGAATGGCGCGAGTTCCGCTCCGACGCGGATGGTTTTGCCATCCAGATGCCGGACACGCCGAAGGTCACTTCGCGTGACCTGGGCGAGGGCCAAACGCAAAAGATTTTCACAGTTGAAATCGGCGCCGAGACTTACATGGTGAGTCTGATTCAGCTCAACCCCGGACGGGTCCCCGCGAACCCTGACCAGGCCTATTTTGATGTGTTGATGAAGGCTTACACCGAGGGCAGCAAGACGACTTTGCGATCGAGCCGCATGGTTACCTTGGCCGGACGGCCGGCGATGGAAGGGATTTCCGATGCCGAGTCGGCGACGCACTTCATCGACGTGACGACCGTGGGCGATCGCATTTACCTGGTCGTCTATGCGGGACCGAAAGCGCAGGAGACCGCGGCCAAAGCGACGCGCATGCGCGACTCTTTCAAGGTACTGAGCAAGTAGACGATGTACTTAATCGTCGGATTGGGAAACCCCGGCGCTGAATACGAGCGGACGCGCCACAATCTGGGTTTCATGTTGATTGACAAGTTGGCCGCCGAGGCCGGCGTTGCGGTGAAGCGAAGTGAATGCCGATCGCTGGTCGGAAATGCGCTGATTGAAAACGAACGAGTGGTGTTGGCGAAGCCGCAAACCTACATGAATCTGAGCGGTGAAGCCGTCGTTTGTTTGGATCAGAAGCATGAGCCGGGCGCAGCTTCACTGATTATCATCAGCGATGATCTGGCTTTGCCGTTTGGTTCGATTCGTTTGCGCGAGCGGGGTAGCGCGGGTGGACACAACGGCTTGAAATCAATCATCGGCGCCCTGGGGACGAATGAATTTGCGCGACTGCGGATCGGGATTCAACCTGAGCATCCGCTCAGCGATGCGAAAAGATTTGTGTTGGACGAGTTTTCAAAAACAGAAAGAGAATCGTTGCCCGAGATTCTAGAGCGTGCCGCTGAGGCGTTGCGCTCAGTGTTGCGCGACGGCATCGGAAAGGCGATGTCGCTGCATAACGAGCAAAGAGCAAAGGGCACAGATCAAAGCGAAAAGTAAATTGTTTAGACGGCGGACTTGTCCGCCACTGGTCGCCGGACAAGTCCGGCTTCTAAACTGGAGGAAGTAAATTGGCAGAGAAAAGAACTTACGAACTGATGTTCATCGTCGACCCCGACGCGGGTGACGAAGATGTAGTGAAACTCAGCGAAGGCGTGCAGAAGATCATCACCGGTCAGGGCGGCAGCATCACCAAGACCGAAATGATGGGCAAGCGCAAGCTCGCCTACGAGATCAATCACAAAAAAGACGGCAACTACGTGCTGTTGGAAGTTGAAGGCTCGGGCGCCGAGATTGCTGAGGTTGAGCGCCGCATGCGCGTTAACGATCAGATTCTGCGGTATATGACCGTGCGCGTCGATGAGATGCGCCGGCGGGCAGATAAGCTGAAGGACCGCCGCGCTCGCAAGGCTGCGAAAAAGCCGGCCAACGGCAAGGCGAAGGCCGCCGTAGTTTCACCGGAAGCCGACGAGGACGAAGCAGTCGCTTAGTGCGGCTGGCAGATGAGAAGGGAAAGATATGTCATCGAATTACGAAGATCGCGATTTTGGATTTGAGCGCGAGTACGATCGCACCATGCCGCGCGGCCCACGCCGCATGCAGCGCCGCAAGATTTGCCGCTTCTGCATCGACAAGGTCGATTTAATTGATTTCAAAGATGTGAAGCTGTTGATGTCCTACGTCCCGGAGCGTGGCAAGATTCTGCCGCGGCGCATCTCGGGCGTCTGCGCGACCCACCAGCGAATGCTGGCCGAAGCGATCAAACGGGCGCGCAACATAGCGCTGCTGCCCTACGCGGCTGATTGATTAGACATCGTTCCTCTCGCTCTCAGAGAGGGTTAGGGTGAGGGTTTACTTGACGGTAAATTCGTCCCTCACCCAACCCTCTCCTAAGGGGAGAGGGAGACAGGATTAAAAACCATGGCACATACACAAGTTCTCTTACGTGAAGACATCGACAATTTGGGCGCGCGCGGCGAAATCGTGCGCGTGAAGGCCGGCTACGCGCGCAATTACCTGCTGCCGCGGAACCTGGCAGTTGAAGCGACCGCGAACAACGTGCGCCAAATCGAAGGCGAAAAAGCTGCGCTGGCTAAGCGCGAAGCGAAAGAACGCGGGACCGCTGAATTGCAGGGTTCGCAATTGCAGAAGCTGACGTTGAAGTTCGAGCGCAAGGTCGGCGAAGCGGGAATTCTCTACGGCTCGGTTACTTCTATGGACATCGCCCACGAGTTGAAGGAGCAGGGCTACGAAATTGATCGACGCAAGATTGTTTTGCGCGAGCCCATCAAACGCTTCGGCAGCTACAGTGTGCCGATTCGTTTGCATCGCCAGGTAACTGTTGACCTGCCGGTTCAGGTCTTGGGCGAAGGCGGCGTCGAAGTCGATGTGGACGCGTTGCAGGCTGAAACTGAAACAACTCAACCAGCCGAGCCGGCGAAGGAAACCAACGAGACGGAAGAGTAGTTAACCGCAGCGATCGAAGAAGAAGGTGCGCGATTGAGGATTAAGCTCAGTCGCGCCCTTTTTTTTAGCCGGCTGGATTGAACCAGCCTGGTTTTGAAGAGACACCATGCACGTGGACAAGTTCGTAGGACTGTAGTTGAATGGCCACGGTCGTGAGACGTTGGTAACGGTTCACTTAACGGCCGGGGCGATTCAAGGCAGCCTTTGCGCGCTGTTCGCCTGAGATCATTTAGTCTTACAATAGCCGCCGTCGCAAACCTGATCTCTGCGGAGCGTTTAATGCGGAAGCTCCTTTTCACCTTTCTCCTGATTTTTCCGGCGCTCGCGGTTTCAGCACAGCAACCGAACGCGTCCGACATTTTCCAAAAAGTCTCTGACGTTTATTCCGGCTGTCGCAGTTATTCGGACGAGGTCTCGGTTAGTTTCAAAATTGCGGGCTTCTCTGTGCCTTTCACCTTTCAGCAACATTTTCGCACTGCGTATGTCAGTCCGGATCGGTTTCGTTTTGATTTGGAGCAGAGTGGCAGAAAGCCCTGGGTCGTCTGGAAGGACGGCGATCTCGTGGGAACTTTGGGAACCGCTGGTACCAGTTATCGCCCCGCGAGCCTCAATGCCGCGCTCTCGGCTGTTGCGTCCGCCACCCAGGGCGGTTCAATGATGGTTCCGCCATTGCTCATGCCGAGAGCGTTGCGCACCAGTGATATTTTGAGCGTCATCACCAGCCCTGCAGTTACGGGAGAAGAAAAAGTTGATGGTCACGCGGCGTATCGTATCGAGGGTTTGCTGTGGGACGAGCCCATCACGCTTTGGATCGACAGCGCGCAGTATCTGATTCTGAAGGTCTTTCGGAAGACAAGTATCGCCAACCGCGTCCAGGAGGTAACTCTTCAATTCAAGGCTAAACTTAATTCGGAAGTTTCGCCGGACCGTCTCAAGGCGCCGCAGGGCGAAACGCAACCGGTCACCACCGCAACCAATCCCGCCTCGACCAATCCGGCATTGGATTCGCCGAGGCTAAAGAACTTCGGTGCAAGTCTCGGGGGCGGCGTGGCTCGGAACGCAAACGGCGGCGCGGCGACGGGCGACGACGACGTGGTGCGAGTAGACACTGACATGGTGGTAGAGCCCGTGCTGGTGATTCAGCCGGATGGAAAAGTCATTAACGGCTTGACCAAAGATGATTTTATTGTGAAGGAGAATGACCAGACGCAGCAGCTGGCGAGTCTTTCGCTCGGCGACAGCAAAGAAGTACCGCGGTCGATTGTTTTAATAATTGATTACAGCGCCAGCCAGTTGCCCTTCATTCGCACGAGCATCGAGTCTGCCAAGCAGCTGGTGGACAAACTCAACCCGAAGGACCGGATGGCCATTGTCACCGACGATGTGCGTCTGCTGGTCGACTTTACGACTGACAAGCAACTGCTGAAATCACGGCTCGAAGGTTTGAAGGCGAGCGCGCTCGCCGGCAACGTCGGCGCCAGCGATCAATTCGATGCCTTAATGGCGACGCTAACTGAAATATTTAATAACGCCGACGTCCGTCCCATCGTGATTTTTCAAACCGACGGCGATGAGTTCGACGACCTGAAAGGCAACGAGCCGCCCACGCGGTTCTGGTTACCGGCGCGCTTCAGTTTCCAGGATGTTCTGACGGCGGCCGAGAAAAGCAGAGTTACGATCTATCCGGTCATTTCCGGGATTCGTTACGCGGCGGTCCCCGAAGCGGAATTAGTCGAACGAGCGCTTAACGATTGGCTGAACCGGCAAAGCGCGAGCGAAGAACTAATGCGAGCGCGAAAGCAGCCGCTGCCGAAAGAACGTCCAACTAATCCTACGAAAGATGCGCTGATGAATTACGCTATTCAGTGGCGCACGCGGCAGATGGCGATGGTGCGACTGGCACAACTAACCGGCGCGTGGCCCGAGTTTCTCGAAACCCCGGAACAAGCTGACGAGATCTACACGCGCATTCTGACCGACATTGATCGACGCTACATCATCGGTTATTACCCGACTAATCGCGCGCGCGACGGCAAGCGCAGAAAAGTGAGCGTTGAAGTTCGCGGCCATCCTGAGTACCTGGTTTGGGGACAGAAATCATATTTCGCGCGCGAGCATTAATTCATCACGATGGTGAAAAATAAAACAGCGTAATGATGCGCAACGCTTGACCGAAATAAATCGCAAGCGCACTGGCTTTAATCTACCTCAACGGTATATCTTGTCCTCTTCACGGCAAAAACGAAATTCCCGGCCCCCTTTGCAATGGCAACACCTGAACCGATTCGCGACCCGATTCTTGAACGTCCGCTTCCGAGTAGTCCTGATACCGAACGCGCCATCCTCGGCGCCGTCATCTTAGATAACACTCTGATCGCTCAGGCAGTCGAGTTGCTGAGGCCGGCCGACTTTTACGTGCCGTCGCATCGCCGGATTTTTGTCGCGATGATTTCTTTGTTCGAGCGAGGATCAGAGATCAATCCAATTCTGATCGCCGAAGAGTTGCGCCGCGACAATGCGCTGGAATCTGCGGGCGGAATTCTTTTCCTGACGAACCTGACGAACGGGTTGCCGCACGTCACCAGTGTCGTGCAATTCGCGAAAGTCGTGCGCGGAAAGTCGCTGCTGCGCCAACTCGTCAAAGTCGCTCACAAGATTACGGCCGAGGCCCTCGAAGAAGAAGACGAGCCGCAAAATATTCTCGATCATGCTGAGCATGCGATCTTCGCGCTGGCCGATGAACGCATTCGCCAGGGCTTCGAACATATCAAGCATCCGGCGGAACGGGTGCTGGAAAAGGCCGAAGCTGTTGAGCATCGCGACCTGGTGGTGACCGGAGTGCCTACGGGATTTCGCGGTCTCGATTCGCTGACGGCAGGGTTCCAAAAACAGGATCTCATCGTGATTGCAGCGCGGCCTTCGATGGGCAAAACGAGCCTCGCTTTGACTCTGGCTCAGCATGCCGCGATCGAGGGCAATGCGGTCGTTGGCATCTTCTCATTGGAAATGTCGGCCGACGCGCTGGCTATGCGCATGCTTTGTTCAGAAGCGAGCGTGGACGCGCAGAAGTTTCGCACCGGTTACCTTTCTAATGAAGAATGGTCGCGTCTCGGCAAGGCCCTGGGACGGCTGGCAGACGCGCGCATCTTCATTGACGACACAGCCGCTATTTCGGTTTTGGAAATGCGCGCGAAAGCTCGACGCCTGGCGACCGAACAGAAGCAGCTCGACCTGATCGTCGTCGACTATTTGCAGCTGATGTCGGGATCGTCCGGCCGGTTTGAATCACGCCAACAGGAAGTGTCGCAAATCTCGCGCGAACTCAAAGCGTTGGCGAAGGAATTGGACGTGCCGATGGTGGCGCTATCGCAGTTGTCGCGCGCGCCGGAAAACCGCACCGACCATCGACCGCAACTCGCGGACCTGCGCGAGTCGGGCGCGATTGAACAGGACGCCGACGTCGTCGCCTTCATCTATCGCGAAGAGCAATATAACAAGCAGGAAGAAAACAAAAACATCGCCGAACTGATCGTGGCCAAGCAGCGCAATGGCCCGACCGACACGGTCTACCTCGCCTTCGTAAATCAATTCGCCAAGTTCGCCGATCTCGACCGCGACGCTCTGGGCGCCTACCTCAGCCGCTTCGATCGATCGAAGGGATCACCACGCATCAATCGCGGGACTGACGGGTTCTAAAGAATTGGCTTATTGATTCATTGAGTCATTGGTTCAATAATGAGCGGCCAATGAATCAATGTCACAATGGATCAGTGAATCAATCGCCTGGACGTCCAACCTGGGCCGAGATCGATCTCGACGCGCTCGCGCACAACTACCGCGTCATTCGAAACCACGTCGGCGATGAGGTGAAGATTCTCGCGGCGGTGAAAGCGAACGCCTACGGTCATGGCGCGGTGGAATGCGCGCGCCGGCTCGAACGCGAAGGCGTCGATTGGTTTGGCGTGGCCTTGCCGGAAGAGGGAACTGAGCTGCGGGCGGCCGGGGTCACGAAACCGATTCTTTGTCTGGGAGGGTTCTGGCCAGGACAAGAGACGGCGTGTTTGCAGCACAAGCTCACGCCGGTCGTATACCGACTCGACATGATCGAGTCCCTCGATCGGGCCGCGGGAGATGCCAACATCACCGCTGACGTGCACGTGAAGATTGATAGTGGCATGGGCCGCCTCGGGGTTCGCGCCGATCACGTCCCGGAGTTCTCAAAAGCAATCCAGCGGTTCGGCAATGTGCGCGTACAGGGATTGATGACCCATCTCGCCGTTGCCGACGATGCAGACAAACAGGACTTCACTGACGAACAAATGCGCAGGTTTGATGAAGCCGTTACTGCGTTTCGAGCGGGAGGCTGCTCGCCAAGCTTGATTCATGCAGCGAACTCAGCCGCGACGTTCTCCCAGGCGCGGAATGGTGAAAACCTGGTGCGTCCGGGCGGCACGCTTTATGGATTTGTACGCGACGTGCTGCCCGCGAATATCGACGCGCCGCCATTGCGTCCGGTGATGTCGCTCTATTCGCGCATCATTTTGTTGAAGCAGGTTCCGCAAGGCGAGAAGCTTGGCTACGGAACGACTTTCGAGACCCTGCGCGACTCGCTGATCGCGACCTTGCCGATTGGCTACGACGACGGTTACTCGCGCGCGTTATCGAATCGCGGCCGCGTGATTGTGCGCGGACGACTCGCGCCGGTGGTCGGACGTGTGTCGATGGATTTAACTTTGATCGATGTGACCGACGTGGTGGGCGTTCAAATGGATGATCAAGTAGTCCTGCTGGGCGCCGAAGGCGACAAACGAATTACGGCTGAAGAGGTCGGCGCAGCGGCGGGCACCATCTCATACGAAATCACCTGCGGGATCAGCAATCGAGTCCCGCGCGTTTACGTCGCTTGACGACCTACTTCGCAGCCGGTTTGTTTAGCGCCGAGACGTTGAAATAATAGATGCCCTGGTTGTCGGTCAGCACAAAGAGTCTTCTTCCATCGGCGCTGAAACGCAACAACGATGTCGGGCTGGAAAAGACGAACTCGTCCAGTTTCGTCAGCGTCTCGAGGTCGTAAATGGCGAGCCTGCCGGCTTCATTTTCGACGCAGAGCAGTTTGTTCACGAGCGAAACTGTGGCGTCCCCTCCGAAAACCCGTCCGGTAAGTTCACCGGTCTTCAGTGAATAAACCAGGATGCGATTCTGCGTGTCGGAAACAATGGCCCAATCGCCGGCCGCAAAGACATTCGCCAGACGAAATGATCCTTTGCCGGTCTCGATCAAAAGTTTGCCGATGGCTTTGCCGGTATTGATGTCGAGGAACTTGACGAAATAATCGCCTTCCTTTTCCTTCAGAGCCGCCTGGCGTTCGGCCAGCTTCGGGTCGGCTTTGATTTCGGCTTGCGCACTCTCGTCGCGCACATTCCAAAGCGCCGCGACGGTTTCGTAGCTGGGGGCGATCCAGACCCGCGGAGATTCCTTCGGATAAGTCTGCGACCACAATAGTTTCATGGTTCGCGCATCGGACATTTCGATGATGACATTCCTCCGATAGTCAACGTACTTTGGTTCGTCCTTCTCGACCGGTTCGAAGTCTTCGCGCGGTTTAGTGTCAGCCCTGGCGGACCTGGTGGTGAACAGGTACTGGCCGTATTGATGCGAGTTGTTGTCTTCGAGTTTCGGTCCCGGAACTACCTCGCCGGTGGCCAGATTAAAATGGGCGACATTTCGTTCGGCCTCTTCGTACTTGGGAAATTCGGCGAAGAAATCGCCGTCATCGTTGACGAACCCGCCGCGGAATCCACGCAGCGCAATTGCAGCTTCGCCCTTAGTCAGATTCCATACCGCGCCGCGCGAACGGCTGGACAGCGCCAGCCACTTGAGGTCCGGAGAAATTTCCGCCACGCGCAATCTGCCGAGGGTGAAATTTGTGAGCACCGCGGTGGCGACGACTTCGTTCTGTTCCATCCGGTACAGCCCCAGTTGGCCATTGCGCATCTCGGAGACGAAGTACGGATCGAAAATGTCCAGTGCGGCGCGCTGGTTTACTTTGCCGATGGTCTTGGTCTTCAAATCCATGACGCCGAGCGCGTAGTCCTTGATCGGTCGAATCAACACGTAATCGCCGCGAGTCGCCGGGCTCATGCCCTGACGCCACAGTTCAACTTCAGTCAGAATTTCGCCGGAAGGGAACTTCGCCACGCCGGACTTCTTGGGATTGTCGTGATTGATACCGACCAGGCGATCTTTATCGAGAAAGACAAAACCGCCGGCGATCAGCTTCTTCAAAGAGTCCGGCAGCGCAATTTTGGCGAAGCTTGAGGTGTCGATTACTTCCGCGATGTCGCCGCTGGCGGTCCGCCGAAATTCGTATGGCCCATGATAGCCGGCAGCCAGGTAGCGGCCGTCAGGAGAGAAGTGCATGTGCAGCAGTTCGAGGTTTAGATCATTTGTCTCAACGCGGCGGTTGGTCAGCGCGCGCACAATCATCAGGTACTGTAAATAATTGGGAGCGAAAAAATCTTTCCTGGACCACAGCGTGTTGCCTGACTGCACATTGATGATATCCAGTTCAAATTCCGGATTAAGACAGGCGAGCAGTTTGCCGTCCGGCGACAACTCAGTTTCCAGACAGCCTTTGCGCAGCACTACTTCATCGACTTCGAGTTGTTTCTGGTCGGCGACGCTCCAGCGCTCGACGCGCAAATTTTCGGTTAGAAAAATGATCTCGCGCGAATCGGGACTGAATTTCGCGTAGTACGCATAGTCTGGTGTTTCGATTCTGAATAACTGAGCGAACGGCTCGCGCGTGAGCACGTTGATGCCTGCGTCATCCTGGGCCAGCAGATATTTCCCGTCCGGGCTGAAGCGAATCCAGTCGATGTCGCTGCGCAAAGGTGGAGACAACTGCCGCTTGTTAATGACGCCGTGCAGCGATTCCTTGCGGCCCAGTCCGCTGTACGCAACCACCTGCGCCTGCCATTGTTTGAATGATTCAGATTTGCCGCTGACGGCTGACTGTCGGCACTCCGCGGGCACTTGCTCGACGACCTTCAGCATTTCGCGCAGGCGGCGCTCTTCGGGGCGCGTCGTGCCAAAAAGATCCGATAGCCAGCTTCCCGTTTTGCCTTTGGTCTCGGTGATGCGATCCCAGAATCGCGACATCGCGCTCGGGTCGTAACCTGCGGAGACCAGCGCGAACAATCCGGCCTGATCGGCGGTGAGCTGTCCCTTTTCTCGATCCTGGACTTTCGCGGCGCCGGGTTTGGTCCGCATGTTCTCGATCAACCGGTTGTATTTTTCGAAGACGTCGCGGCGATCGCCGACTTGCGTGACGCCCAGCACCTCTTTGAACATGCGCGTGGTGTCGATGGCCGACTGATGGGCCACCAGGTGACCAAGTTCATGAGAGATCACCGCGGCGAGTTCGTCTTCATTTTGAGCGGCGGCGACGAGTTTGCGCGAAACATAGATGCGGCCGCCCGGCAGGACAAATGCATTCGCATCCGGAAGATCAACCAGGAAGAATTGAAATTTTAGTTCGTTGATGGGGAGATGCTTGGTCAGCCGTTCGCCGATCGCCGTCAGGTAGGTGGTGACCGCGGCGTCTTCGATGACGTGATAGCTTCGCTGAATGTGTTCGGCGACGGCATCGCCGAGAAAGATCTCCTGCTCGGTCGAAAAAATATTTGGTTCGGACGCGGCGGGCAAGGCCACCGGCGGAGCGCACTTCTGCGGTTGAGCCGCCGGCGGGTAAACCATTATGCTGCACAGCACGAAGGCGACGACAGGACAGACGATTTTGGTTTTCATGGAAAATTCGACGGGAAGGAATCTCACTGACGCCGCATAAATAGCACTACTGACACGCCGAAGTCCACAACGCAGGCGATGAAATCTCTGGGAAACGTGAATGACAAGCAGGAGGTGATGGCACGGATGCAGCTGCTGCAACCCGACAGCCGGCGGCGCTGGGGGAGGATGACGCCGCACCAGATGATTTGCCATCTTAACGATTCGTTCAAATCGGTCATTGGCGAACGCGAGGTGTTGGGCGACAAAAGCAATCTGTTGACGCGCAGCGTGGTGCGCTGGATCGCTTTATATGCTCCGCTGAAGTGGCCGCACGGCGTGCCGACGATGCCGGAGAACGATCAGGAGCAAGGTGGCACTTCACCCGAAGATTTTAAAAGCGATCTTAACGATCTGACGGAGATGATCGAGCGCGTCACCAGTCCGGCCAGAGATTTTCAATGGCGCCGGCATCCGCTGTTTGCGGAAATGTCTGAGCGCGACTGGATGCGCTGGGGCTATCTGCACGTCGATCATCATCTGCGTCAATTTGGAGTTTGAGTAAATGGCTGAAGCGGGAAAGCTGACAGTTCAAGTTAACGATGCCGGTTCGGTGCCGGCCATGCTGTACCCGGCCGCTAAAACCAATCGCGCGGGAGTCACGATTATTCTCGGTCACGGCGCCGGCGCCGATCAGATGAGCGGATTTATGCGCATGGCCGCTGAAGGTTTGGCCGCGCGCGGACTCGATGCGCTGACTTTCAATTTTCTCTACAAGGAGCAGAAGCGTGGTGCTCCCGATCCGAAAGCGAAACTCGAGAGCTGTTACCGCGCCGTCATCGACGCGGCGCGCCAACAGAAGAAGTTGAAAGATAACCGCCTGGTGATTGGTGGGAAGTCGATGGGCGGGCGCATCGCTTCGCAAGTGGCGGCAGAAGACTCTGACGGAATCGCCGGTCTGGTTTATCTCGGGTATCCGCTGCATCCGCCGGGACGGCTGGACAAGATGCGCGACGAGCATCTGCCGCGAATCAAAGCGCCGATGTTGTTTGTGCAAGGTTCGCGCGATGCGTTTGGCAGCGAAGAGGAAATACGCGCGATTATCAAGAAGCACCGGCTGGACGCGACACTCTATGCGATTGCGGGCGGCGATCATTCTTTCAAGGTCCCCAAAAGCGTGGGCATTCCGCAAATGGACGTGTATCAGGCTTTGATGGATGAAGTCGCACAATGGACTAAATCCCTTGCCAATTCCCGCTGACGATTTTCTCCTGCCGCGCTCGCGGCAATTGCTTAATCCACCTGAATGTTGACATCCACAACTCTTGCCACTATCGTGCGGACAGTTCTCAATCGGATGTCAAAGCTGGTTCATAACCTGCGTGCGCAGGCCGACCGAACTTGGCGACTTGCGGCGGCCACTCGAACGCAGTGAACGGCATTACTAGCTCTCATTCTTAAACAAATTACAGGAGGTTCCAGATGCCCTCTTCCTCTGCACCACCATTGGAAACCACGCGTGAAGTCCGATTTGCAGTAGTCATGTACGGCGGTGTCTCGCTGGCGATTTATATCAACGGGATAACGCAAGAGCTGTTTCACATGGTGCGCGCGACGGCGAAGAATGGCGCCAGGGCCCTGTTGTTTGGCGCCGCCGCGACTGATTCGAGCGATAACCCACTCAAGCTGTCGCCGACAGAACGTGTGTACCGAAAGTTGAGCTACCTTCTTTCCAATCAGGAACTGCTGAATCGTTATCGAACTTACTTGAGTGAAAAGGACGGCGACAATTCGACGGCAGCACCCGACGCGCCGCCCCAAAAAAAAGATGTCGCTGAAGAGTTGGAAGCATTAATCACGAATAATCAGGACCCTATCAACACGCGCTTCATCGTTGACATCATGTCGGGCACTTCGGCCGGCGGGATCAATTCGATTTATCTGGCGAAGGCGCTGGCAAACGATCAGCGAATCGATCAGCTAAAGAGTTTATGGCTGAACGAAGGTGACATTGCGTTGCTGATAAATGACCAGCTTTCAGTGGCGGATTTGCAATTGAGCAACCAGCAGCGTCCACAGTCATTGCTGAACAGCCGGCGGATGTACCTCAAACTGCTCGCCTCGTTCAACGATATGGAAGGGAAAGAAGAGCCAAATGAAAAGCTGCCTTCGCCCTACGTCGACGAGATGGATCTGTTTATTACCGCGACCGATCTTGAAGGCGAGGTCGTGCCGATCAGATTGTCGGACATGATGGTCCAGGAAAAACGTTATCGCCACGTCTTTCACTTCAGATATTCGGTGTTCGAAAATATCAGAAAGGCGATTAAGCCATCTCAGCCAGGTGCGGCCGCAACGACGCCGCCGGCCGGGCCAACGTCAATTCGCAACGACTTCCACAAATTCAATAATCCCTTTTTGGCGTTCGCGGCGCGGTGCACCTCATCATTTCCCTTCGCTTTTGAGCCCATGCTTTTGTGCGACATAGACGAAGTGGTGAATGTCGCATGTCCCTATAAGGATGACGATGACTTTATCGCCAACAAACAGACCTGGCCTGGATTCTTCGGTGCCAAAGCACGTGCTCAAGACAGCAACATCGATAAGCGGGCATTTGGCGATGGCGGCTATTTGGATAACAAACCTTTCTCGTACGCAACCGAAACTTTATCGCGTCGCCACGCCGCCGTGCCGGTTGACCGCAAGTTGATCTATATCGAGCCCTCGCCTGAACATCCTGAAAAAGAGCTGCATGCCAAAGACGTTCCGAACGCGCTGCAGAATGTAAAGAAGGCCGTACTCGATTTACCGACGTACGAGACCATACGCGAGGATCTGGAGCGCGTAATTGAACGGAACCGCCTCATCCAGCGGGTCAACGGAATAACGGCGGCCATCGAACGGGACGTGGATCAATTGCGCTTACGTCGTCCGAGCTTGAACGCGGGCGAATGGCAAAGGTTCGACCTCGCGGACATGGTGAAGCGGTTCGGAATTTATTATCTGCCGTATCGCCGCCTGCGGATCGCCGCCGCCAGCGATGAACTCGCGAAATTAGTTGCTCGAGTCGCGGGTTTAGACGAGAACTCAGCCCACTATTTCGCGATTCGAATTCTGATCCGGGCTTGGCGAGAGGTCAAATACTCCGACTATCACGACGATAAGGCACCGGCTGACGACATTGATGTACTGGCGGAGAGAATTTTGCAAAGGATGGCTGGTGAAAGATCAGAACCGGCTGCCGCTGCGAATCTCGAAGGGCAGAAGAAGGCAATTCTGTCAGAGCTGCGATCGTGGGTCCAGGTTAATTGCGCCGACTATCACAAACAAGAGACGCCCCCAAAAGACGATGCGAAGACTCAGTCATCGACTGTGACCCGGGCCCAGACGGCCAACCAATTTCTGATCGACTATGACTACAAATATTGGCTGCGAAGGCTGACGTTCATTCGGCAAAAACTCGACGACGTCTACCGTTTGAACTGGTCGTTTGCGGACAAGTTCGTGGTAACGGATAACGATTTTCGCGATCCCCAAAAGGCGATCGTGGACCGATTCCAAAGACTCACAGAAGACAAACGCTTCGATTACTGTAGGCTAACGGTCGCGGAAAAGACCGCGCTGAAGGACACGATCAAGGTTTTGAAAGAGGAACTTGCCGATATCTACGGCGACCTGCGAAGTGAGGGACGAAAAGTTCAATCGTTATCGATCGCCTCTGATGACTCCAAAGCGATCGCGGCGGCCATCAAGGAGATCAAGATCGAACCCGCCTTGCTTGATTATCTACTCGCCCTGCCCAAAGGGGCAGTCGAGGGCGACCAGCAGTTTGCCCGCATCAATGAAGATCTCTGCGTGAAGCGAGCCAAGCGATTGTTGGTCCACGCGAATGGCCAGGGCGACGGAACTGATTACGATGAAAATCTCGCGCAAAGTCTGAACGCGCTGGAGCTGACCGATAAGATCGATGCTGCGGCCAACGCTTTGAAGGCTGAATTCCAAAAAAGCATCACCGATGCGAGTAATGGCACTAGTACCTGGTCACGCTGCCGGCTTCTTTTGAATGCAAATGCCGCGTGCCTGTATCCGAAACCGCCGAGCGACAAAGCTGACGCTATCCGCGAATATCTGTGGCGATATTTCAGCCAGTTCGACGATTTCGATCAGGTCAGGTTTCCGATTCTTTACGGCACCGAAGTCGGCGAATCGGACGTGGTGGAGATCATCCGCATCAGTCCTGAAGACGCGCCCAGCCTCATCGCCGAGCGCTCACAGAATGAGAAACGGCGTAAGCTGGCCGGCACGACTTTGTTTCACTTCGGCGCGTTTCTCGATCGTTCATGGCGACAAAACGACATTATGTGGGGCCGTCTGGATGGCGCCGAACGGCTCATCACTGCGCTACTTCCCGATACCGAGGACCCCCAGGGCTCGCCGGTAGACAATTCCAAAATCCGGAGTGCGTTAATCGAAGAAGCGCATCGGGCGATTCTGGACGAGGAGTTCCCGGTCGCGGGCCGCAAGGAGATGGGCACCCGAATGACGGAGGCCTTGCTTGAGGCCGGCAAGGACAATGATGTCGTAGGCGCGATAAATCAAGTTGTTAATAATCTGAAGACAGCTTCGCCGACTTCCAGACCGCTCGAGGATGTACTGATGAGTAGCCTCGACGAAAAGGGTTTTCTGGAATTCATGAAGAAGGGCTACGAGGTGAATCGCAAAATTGATCCTGAGCCGACGTTACGCGCGGTCTCGCGGTCAACGCAGGTGATCGGAAAAATCTTTCAAGATATCGCCGATCAAAATGGCCTGGATGGGAAGAACCTTGCGTGGATTGCGCGCCTCGGAAAAGTATTCTGGGGTCTGGTTGAAGTTGCCGTGCCCGGCAGCATCCTGCGTCTCCTGTTTATCCACTGGCTGAAGCTGCTTTACCTGTTCGAGGCGCTTCTGCTCCTCGGCGGCACGGTGTTGGTCAGGCCCACGATTCAGCAGTTTGGATTGGTGACGTTGGCTTTGACAGTGGCGGCGGATTTCGGCGCCTCGCTCCTGCACGACGCGATGTTAGGGCGGCATTCGAAGATCAAATTAGTCAAAGCGCTCGGCTTTGTTATCGGAATACTGCTCGGCTTGTTGGGTTTGCTGACGCTGTTTGGATTGCTTGGCATCAAACCCGTCTGGGAAGGTATCGCGCGGGTGCACGAATGGCTGGTTCAACCCACGCGTTGGCACCGCTGGTCGCCCGCCGTGCTGGCGCTGGCGCTGCTCGCATGGATCATGCGCGATGACCTGCGACGGCTGTGGTGGAAATACACGCAGTGGCTGGACAATTTCAGAGGCGACAAAAATTCCTAAGAAATATTTCCGCTCGCAGGTTGGTGCAGCTGCCTCCAGGTTGACCAACCTGTCGTCATGTCGCAAGCTTGCTACTTCAATTTTAATTGTGCGGGAGCGATTCAGTGCCATCCTATCAATTCACTCAACTCGACGTTTTTACTGATCAGCCCTTCTGTGGGAATCCGCTGGCCGTCTTTCCCGAAGCTGAAGGTCTCAGCGACGAACAGATGCAGCAGATTGCGCGCGAGATGAATTTGTCAGAGACGGTCTTCGTGCTGCCTTCTGATAAGGAAGGTGTGACGCGACGTCTGCGGATCTTCACGCCGACGAGCGAGTTGCCCTTTGCGGGACATCCGATCGCGGGAACGTGGAATTGTCTGGCGCGCGAGGGCGTCGTACCGCCGCCGGAAGGTGGGAGCGGCCGCGTGCATTTGCAGCATGAAGTCGGCATCGGCGTGCTGCCGATCGAAATTGATTTCAAAGATGGCGAGCCGGTCCGCGTGACGATGACGCAAGGCAAATGGGAGATCAAAGCTGAGATTGAAGATGGGAACGATCAGGCGGACATTGCGCGCGCGCTTGGTTTAGCGCGTGAAGATCTTGATGAGACCTTGCCGCTTCAGGCTTGCTCGACCGGCAACGCGATGTTGCTGGTGCCAGTTCGTTCGTTGGCAGACCTGGGACGCTGCCGGCCGAATCTTTCGCTGCTGGAAGAAATTTATGAGCGGATCGGTTTTACGAGTTCGGGCATCGTCGGCTGTTATGCCTTCACGCGTGAGACGATGGAAATCGGTGACGCGCGGGCGCACGCGCGGTTCTTTGTCGGCCAGAACATCGGCGAAGATCCGGCGACCGGCAGCGCGGCGGGGCCGCTCGGCGGATATCTGGTCTATCACGAGGCGACGCGAGTCGATCCGGCGGATGGCGTCTTCGCGTTCGGAATCGAGCAAGGCGATTTCATCAATCGTCCGAGCCGGATTGGGTTGGAAGTGAAGGGCGCGGCGGGAAAAGTTGACGAGGTGCGCGTCAGCGGCGAATCGGTAGTGGTGGCGAGAGGCGTATTGGAGTTCTGAGTTCACTTAACAAGCTCAAGGTCAGGAAGGGAGGCTTTGCCCCCGCTTCCGTCATAATGATGATTTGTTGTTTGCGAGATTAGCGGGGGCAAGCCACCCTTCCTGACCTTGAGGTAACGCGAGTCATGAGTGAATTATTGGATCTCTTAATCATCGGCGCGGGACCGGCGGGCTTATCTGCGGCGGCCACAGCGGCAGGCGAAGGTCTGTCATATCTCGTCATTGAGAAAGGAACGATCGCGAATACCATTCGCCAATATCCGGTAGGCCGCACGATGTTCTCGACGCCGAACGAGTTGGAAATGCGCGAGGGTTCGCTCAAACCTGTGCGCGAGAAGCCGACGCGCGAAGAATTGCTCTCGCACTACATTCATTTTGTGCTCGATCATGATTTGCACATCAACACAGGCGAGGAAGTAACTGAGGTAGTCCGCGAAGGCAACGACAGCTTCACCATTCGCACGCGCGTCCTGACCGTTCAGGAACACGGCCAGGAACGGACCTATCACGCGCGCGCGATTTTGTTTGCCATCGGCGCGATGGAATATCCGCGCCGTCTCAACATTCCCGGCG
>Ga0207686_10000070_pt1 | contig 93682 bp, 79 predicted proteins | sample KBSM24metaG_FD_184396 | JGI IMG/M metagenome (GOLD analysis project Ga0207686, IMG submission 184396) | Miscanthus rhizosphere microbial communities from Kellogg Biological Station, Michigan, USA - KBS M2-4 metaG (SPAdes) (version 2) | ecosystem: Host-associated > Plants > Roots > Rhizosphere >... | reverse complement strand
GTTTGGCCAACCGTTGGCTGCCACCGCCCACGCTGCATCACCCTTATCCGCTCCGGCGACTTGGCGTCATCACCTAAGGCAGGAGCCGGATGCGTTAGCAGCGCTCGTCCGGATCTGTGGAGGGGGTGATTAGTAATGGTCATTCCTACTCCGACTATTAATTTTGAAATTCGAGCTGGAGAATACTCGCGATCCGCTTACTTGTCGTCATACTTTTGGGTGATTCTGCCGAGAATCAGGCTAAATCATACTTTCGTTTGTCTTAGTGCTGCGCAGCTAAGGTTGCCCTCCCTTACGGTCGGGCTTCTGACACGTGGCGCGTGGTGGGAAATCTTTCAGGGAATCAAGCCAAACTCTTTGCCCAACTGAACGGCCTGGGTCCGGCGGCGTGCGCTTAACTTGTCGAACAGGCGGCTGGAATGGGTCTTGACGGTGTTCTCGCTGACAAAAAGCTGTTCGGCGATTTCGCGATTACTCAGCCCGCGTGCTATCAGTTCCAGAATCTCGAGCTCTCGCGGCGTGATCCCAAGTTCCGCCAGCCGGGCTTTATTCAGGGTAAAGCGCTCAGCCGCAGCGATTGGGACTTCCTTGATCACGATCTTTTCTTTATTCCTGGTAAGTTTCAGCCCTAACCAGATGCCCAGCCCGGCAAACAGCGCCGCAACGAGGCCACCGTAGATTTCGATTGAGTGCTCGATGACCAGAAATCGATACTCAACGACCTTGAGCAAGACGATCAGAAGCCCACCAACCAGACCGTAGATAAGAATGTGCCGCTTCATTGCTGGAACTGAAAGTATATTCAAGGCTCTATGGCCCTTTGGTAGAAGTTTTTTCCGAGAGCACCCAGTGATAAGGATCCAGTTCGACCCTGGTCGGTTTGGCCGGCAGCTTGATTTGAAAATTCGCTTTCGGCCCCAGCGCGTGCACGGTGCCGCTCGCTTGCTGGTTACCTCCGAAAGAAATCAACACCGGCAGAGGCATAAACCAATCGTCCGGAACGTTCTGCTGGGTAACGGTTCCGCTGAGCATGAACTTGCCGTCAGGCAAATTCTCTACGCGGTAGTCCAGTTGATACGAAGGCAGTTCAGTGTGATACACCCACTCTTTAAAAAACCAATCGAGATTGTCCAGGTTGTATTTGCGTCCGATTGGCGACTTCGCGAAATGCTCGCCGGCCACCTTCCGGAAATCATCGGTGGAAGCGAACTTGTCGTGATAACGATTGACGAAGTCCGTCATCATTGCAAAGAAGGGCTGACCCTCGCCGGTACCGGGATCAGTTAAGAGAAAATGCAGCATGCGCAGTACCAGCGCGCCTTTGTTATAGATCAGCGCCTGATAGGCTCCCTGAGTTTTGCGCGTACTCAATCGATGACCGAGGATGATTGGTCCCACGTCGACCAGCCGGCCCTTGCCGAGACCGGTTTCAGTTTCGGGCGGACGCTTCAGCGATTCACGCAAGGTCGAAAGCAGATCATCTCGCGCCCCATTGCCCTCCCTCTTTCCGGTGTAGAGAATTCCAGAGTATTCGGCGAAGCCCTCGCTCAGCCACTGATCCCGATAAGAACGCCATGAAACAATGTCGCCCCACCATTGATGCGCCGTCTCGTGCGCGATAAAAACGTAGGTGTGCTTGTTGGCATGGTCCGTGTTGGGAATCATGAGCAAGGTCGGAAATCCCTGGCCAAAATTAAAAGGGTGAAAGGCCGCGCCAAAACTGCGATACGGATACTTGCCAAACAGCGAGGTGAAATAGCGCAGCGAATTATCGAGTTCCGCCAGAATGAAATCTTCTTTGATCGCCATAATCCCGCCGGGAAGAGAATTAAACTCCAGGGGGATCGGATCGCCGACGCCGCCCTGCTCCCATTTGACCGTTTGCGTGTGGCGCTCATAAGGCGCGAGCGCAAACGTCACCAAAGGCACCGGTGAATCAAGTCGATACTTCGTGACCATGAGATTTTTGTTGTCCGGATCAGGCTCTTCGCTCAGGCGGACGCCGCCGCTGGCAATCTTAAACTTCTTTGGATGGCGAAAAACCATGTCGAACGTCGCGCGGTCAAGATAGCCTGCGCGCGGAAACCATGTTTCATTTGATCGCGGATAGTGACAATCGCAGGACTGCGCGTCGTACATGAAGTCGCCTTCCAACGACAAGCTCAAGTCGATTGCCTGATCTGCGGCGACGCTGGCCGGTAGAAAGACCGTAAAGCCTCCTTCCCAGTCTTCCTGCGCAAAAGTGATTTCTTCACTACCACTGCGCGCCTGCTTCAAGCGCAGCTGCTTGTTCAATCTCCAGTTTTCGTATTCGCCGAGATTTTCGCCGATTTGAAACGAGAGTGCCCGCAGGTTACCGGCGCGCGTGTTGGCCTTCACGCGAGTCTGTACCTTCACCGATTTCTTGTGATCGCTCAGGTCGAGATTTAAATCGTAATGGCTTATGTCAATCAGATTATTGACGTCAGAGTATTGCACCGTGTGAGCCTGGTAGTCCTCCAGAGCGTAGAAGCCCATCCAGATATCGGTGTTGTAGTCATCTGGCCGGTAGGTGAAGATCAGTCCTTTCTCTCCGGCGTTGATGTCGAAGTTCGCGACCGGAATTCGATTCTGATAGTCGAACAGAAAGTTGAAACGTCCGCGCTTGCCTCCCTCAAAGGCGGCAAAAAAGAACCCGGGCTTTTCCTGGTTCAGAATCGAAAGGGCAAGGCGAGCGGGCAGGTTGGCGCCGGTTTGTTTGAGGATGCGGGCGTCGGTTTCATTCGCAAGTTTTTGGGCCTGCGGGTCGGGCGGACTTCCTTTGCTGATCGACTGGCCCAGCCGCTCAAAGGTGTCGTCGCTGAATCGCAGGACGGCCATTTTGAAGTCGGATTCAACCGATTCCGCGCCGAGCAGACGCTTCAGGTTGTCTTTTTCGAAGTCATTGGGAGGCACGGCCGCGGCAAATTTGCCTTCGCCGATGAAGACTGCTCCGGTGACGTGTCCGTCAATCGGCGCCGTGAAATAGAAGCTGCCGTTGAAAGACATCTGGGCCCGATCGCGCGTGAGGACCAGCTCTTTGACGGCGACAGCGCCGCCATTCAAAGAGAAAGCCTTAATCTGATCGTAAAGCTCCCGGCTTTTGGCGGATGAATTTTCCTGCGCTGTGATTGTGGCTGGAGCCCAGAGAATAGCAGTAGCGAACAGCACAGAGAACACGACTCTGCGGCACAAGGGGAAAGTTATTCGCATGTAAGTCTCCGGTCAGTAAGAAGTGGGACGAGCTCAGGCGAATTCGGACGTTACCACTCTGCTTTAGCTATGTACTTCAGGACGTGATTGATGGAGGTTACGCAGTACGAACCGTCAGCTCTCCGCACGGGTATATGCCGGTACCGGCCCATCGACATTTTGTTGAGAGCAGTGGCGACGGAATCAGTCTCGCGCAATACCTCCGGATTTGCACTCATCAGGTCGCGCACCGCGATCGATTGTGGCTCGGCAGCTTTGCCCGTTAGTTTATTGAGCAAATCGCGTTCGGTGAAAATGCCCACCAGCTCTCCCTGATCGAGAATCAGCGCGCAACCCAGCCCCGCCGCTTTCATTTGTTTGATGACTTCGCTGACGGGAGCATCGGGACCCACGCCGAGAAACTCTTGATCGAGCTGGCTCAACTTGTCCTCCATCACCGAGCGGGCTAGCCCTACGGTTGAATCGGAACGTGGCACATCGAGCGCCAGCAGCGGCGTCATGCATTCTTCGCAGCGATCGACGCCTTCAATGTTGTCGTAACCACAGGAGGGACAGAACATTGTAGATTTCCAATTTTCGATTGCCGATTTGGATGGCCAATGCCGGGTTTTTCAATCGGCAATCGGCAATCGAAAATCGGCAATGCTCTATTCCACGGTCCACATATCACCGCTGTAGATCAGTTTTTCCAGGCTGCCTGGGTCGGACCGGGCAATTGCGGTTTCGATTTGATCCGCCATCAGCTGATCGTAGCTGGCCCGTTCGACGGCGCGGAAAATCCCCACGGGTTGGGGAAAGTCCGGTTGCTCCATGCGCGCCAGCATAAAGGCGACCGAGGGATCCTGGAGATGAATGTTGTGGACCAGGATGTCGGTTTCGGTGATTCCGTTCTCGCCTATGGTGACGACTTCGGGATGCGCCCCATTCATGCGAATGCCCTTATTACGATCTTTGCCGAAGATCATGGGCTTGCCGTCTTCGAGATAAAGAACCTTATCCTGGCGTACGGAGCGCTCGGTAAAGTAATCAAAGGCGCCGTCGTTGAAGATGTTGCAGTTTTGATAGACCTCGAGGAACGAAACGCCGGTGTGCTTCGCCGCGGCTTCAACCATCGCCCCCAAATGCTTCACATCGATATCGATTGATCGAGCTACAAAGGTCGCTTCGCTGGCGATCGCCAGTGACAGAGGGTTCACCGGATAATCGATCACGCCCATGGGTGTTGATTTTGTGCGCTGGCCGAAAACTGAAGTCGGACTGTATTGGCCCTTGGTCAAACCATAGATGCGGTTGTTAAAGAGAATGTAGTTGATGTCGAGGTTGCGCCGCAGGGCGTGCATGAAGTGATTGCCACCGATCGACAAAGCATCACCGTCACCGGTGATCACCCAAACGCTCAGCTCCGGATTGGCTGCCTTGATGCCGGTGGCGATCGCCGGAGCTCGTCCGTGAATGCTATGAAAGCCATAGGTGTTCATGTAATACGGAAAGCGCGACGAACAGCCGATGCCGGAAACGAAGACAGTCTTTTCGCGCGGAATGCCGAGCTCAGGCATGACCTTCTGCACGTTGTTGAGGATCGCGTAATCGCCGCAGCCCGGACACCAGCGCACTTCCTGGTTGGAGACGAAATCTTTCTTCGTCAACTCGCCTGGGGGGGGCGCGACATGAAATACAGATGCTCCGCCTTCGCTTTCCGCGGACACCGAGGTGTCAACCGGGCCGTGTCCGTTGCCTGAACCATTAGCTTGTGTGCTCATAATTGCCTTTCCAACTCTGTATTAAAGAAAAATCTCCGCTACTTTGATTTGAAAACCCGGCACGACGTCGCCGCCATCGAGATTGTCTTTTTCTGTCAGGGTCACGATATCGATCAGCGAGCGATAGACAGTGATTGTGTGAAGGGTGGGACTCACGACCCAAACCATTCGGGCGCCAGTCTCGAGCCATTGCTTTACCTTCGCTTCAACTTTTCCACTTCGGTCGCTGGGACTCAAAACTTCGACGACAAGGTCGGGTGCCCCTGAGCGATAACTGGTTAGTGTTCCAGTTTCTTCCACGCGTTTGCGACTTACGAAAGCGACATCGGGCGCGCGAACAGTGTCCGGATCGGATTCGAGTTTGAAGCCGGTTTCTGCAGCGTAAACTCTTCCGAGGTTGTGCCTCTTCACAAACAGGTTAAGTGAAGTTGCCAACTCCATCGTCACTTGCCCGTGTTCATCTCCAGTGGGAGACATCTGGATCAATTCTCCTTTCACGAGCTCATAGCGATACCCGTCGTCCGGCATCGCCAGCAACTCATCGGCGGTCATCGGCCTGGTAAGGGTCGCGCTCACAGGTACTCTTCAACCTTTCTGACAATTTCGCGAATCTGGAACGGACGGCCTTTGACCTTCGAGAAAGGAATTGCGTCAATCAAATACTTTGCGCGAATCATCGTGCACAGTTGGCCCAGGTTCATCTCCGGCACAATGACAGTTTCGAAACTGTTGAGGACTTCACCCAGATTGCCGGGGAACGGATTCAGGTGGCGAAGATGTGCGCCCGAAACTGACTTGCCTTCGTTGCGCATTTTTTCGACCGCCGAAGTAATCGAGCCGTACGTCGAGCCCCAACCCAGAACGAGGACTTTACCGCTGGGGTCGCCGAACATTTCAACCGGCGGAATATCTGCGGCGGCCCGATCGACTTTTTCCTGACGGAGCAGGACCATCAGGTGGTGGTTCTCGGGATCGTAATTGACGTTACCGGTGATGTTCTGTTTTTCGATGCCGCCGATGCGGTGCTCGAGACCCGGGGTTCCCGGAAGAGCATAGGGCCGGGCCAGTGTCACCTCATCACGTGCGTACGGCATGAAGTTCGACGGATCGGTCGCAAAGGTGACTTCCATCTTGGGGAGATCCTCGATTTCCGGTACGCGCCAGGGCTCGGCGCCATTGGCCAGATAACCATCCGAGAGATAGAAAACCGGCACCATGTACTTGAACGCGAGCCGCACGGATTCAATTGCCATGGTGAAACATTCTGACGGCGTCGCCGGCGCAACCACAATCGCCGGACACTCGCCGTTGCGTCCCCAAACCGCCTGAAACAGATCGGCTTGCTCAGTTTTGGTCGGCAGTCCGGTCGAAGGGCCACCACGTTGCACATTAACGATCACCAGCGGCAGCTCCGTCATCACGGCCAGTCCGATGGCTTCCTGCTTCAGCGCTACACCGGGTCCGGAGGTTCCGGTCAGCCCCACGTGACCGGCAAAGCTCGCGCCAATCGCGGCGCAAACCGCGGCAATTTCGTCTTCCGCCTGGAAAGTTTTGACGCCAAAGTTTTTGTGACGCGCCAGTTCATGCAGAATGTCCGAGGCCGGCGTGATCGGATACGAGCCGTAGAACAAAGGCCTGCCGATCAGGTGTGCCGCCGTCACAAATCCGATGGCCGTAGCTTCGTTCCCGGTAATCTTGCGATAACGACCGGGGGCGATGACGGCTTTCTTGACGGTGAAGTGGGTGGTGAAGACTTCAGTCGTCTCGGCAAAGTTGTAACCGGTCTTCAAAGTAACCTCATTGGCTTTGGCCAACTCGGGGTTCTTGCCAAACTTTGCGTTGATCCAGTTAAGAGTGGGTTCGATCGGACGATCGTAGAGCCAGTAAAGCACTCCCAGCGCGAAGAAGTTCTTGCAGCGGGCAATTTCTTTGCGCGACAACTCGACGTTGCCCTTGAGCGCGTTCATGTTGAGCGTCGAGATCGGCAACTTATGGACGCGATAGCCGGTCAGCGAACCGTCCTCGAGCGGGTTCGATTTGTAGGCCGCATGCTCCAGGTTGTCTTTAGTGAATTCGTCCGTGTTGATGATCAGCGTGCCGCCGTCTTCCAGGTCAGGAAGATTTACTTTCAAAGCGGCCGGGTTCATGGCCACCAGTACATTGGGCTGATCGCCCGGGGTACGGATGTCCTGACTGGAAAAGTTCAATTGAAAACCGCTGACGCCCGGAAGACTGCCGGCTGGGGCGCGAATCTCAGCGGGAAAATCCGGCAGCGTTGAGATGTCGTTGCCCATAATCGCCGACGTATTGGTGAACTGCGTTCCGGTTAACTGCATGCCGTCGCCGGAGTCGCCGGCAAAGCGAATCGTAACGGTATCGAGTTCTTCCAGATGTTTGGGAATATTTTCTACAGGTGGTTCCAGGACTGCGCTCATAGCTTTTGGATAATTTCCTTTGATTAGAATGTCCGATTGCCCATTGCCACTGCCAATTGATTCAGTCAATCGGCAATTGCCAATCGAAAATCGACAATAGTCTCAGCCTCCATCAACCGTATCCATAATCTGCGCCGGCAGCGGCGGCAGATTCATCGTAGTCTTCGGATACGACTCAGCGAGATACGTAATTATGTCAAAAACCGAAATCGATCCTTTCAGGTCGCCGTGCTTGACCAGCGGGATATTGCGAAAACTTCGCTCATTCATGAGACGCACGGCGTCGCCGATGGTTGCTTCCGGAGTCAGAGTCTCAACCGCGGGCTGCATCCATACGCGAATCGGAGATTCGAGATCGACGTCCTCGCCCCAAACCTTCGTCAGCAGATCGCGCTCAGTAAAAATACCCACGATGCGACCGTCATCAGAGATGATGACGCAGCCGCCTTCGTCCTGTTTCATCGCCTCAATAGCCTGGGAGAGGGGCGTAAACGGAGAAACGGCCACATAGTCGTCCGTTTGCAGGACGCTGACTTTCTGGTCGCAGGCGTTTGGTAGTTGTTTCATCGGGGGTAGCCGGCTAACTGAATCGGAACCACTGGACGAACGCACATTTTAACACATGACTTCGCCATTCAAATGTGACGAGCGACACTAAATGCGTGTATTTCAGTTCTGCAACAAATCAAAAACAGGCTGCCTGAGGGCGCCGGCGATTCGTCGATTGCCCTCTTCCGTCAGGTGCATGCCGTCCCAGCACAAAGATTTATCGCGCAAATCAACCGTGCGGCCCAAGATTTAGATATCGCAGGTGCGTTTGGTTGGGAAAGCTCATTTGGATCATGGTTTCCAGTGCTTTCTGTTGCGCGATATGCTGGTCGTTAATATAAGGCTCGGTGACGATCAGCACCCGCTTGCCACTCTGTAAGGCCATCTGCGCAGCTTCGTAAACCTGATTGCAGTAGAACTGCCAATGTGCGGGAACTGTTACCGCGGACGAGGTTTCGGCACTTTGATTCGAGTTATGCGCGGGCCCGAGTTGCTTTGGCAGCGCCTCAGGCGAGTTCTGGCCAAGCTCCGGAGGCTGAAATACAACCTTCTCGTTATGTCCCAGCAACCGTTGGGTCCAGACGCTCAGTTTGTCCACAGTCAATTCAGGCAGCAGTGGCAGGTAACCGGTCCATCCAAACACCGGCGAGCGATGCCGGAACACATAAAAGTTCGGTTCGTCCAAATCGTTGTAGCCCGAGTACAGCACCACTGCATCGCACTCAAGATAGTCATAGTCTTTCAGCGTGTACTTGAGTGAATAAGCGCCATCATCATTGAATCCCAGGTTCAAGACCTTGATCGAAGATGTTGACGGCGCTGGACCTTGATCCAGTTGACCTTGTAACTGGGCTGGAAAAGCCTGTCGCACTCCTACACCAAAACCCCAGGTGGTACTGCCGCCGAGAATCGCGACTCGCTTCTCACCTGGTTGCTTTCGACCAAGGGCCGGCCCGCGATAGCCCGAGAAATTTACGCCGTGTTTTCGATGAAGATAGTAATCGGCGCCGAAGAGGATCGACGCGCAGAGAATCGTGGAAACTAACGCGGTTACGAGCTTGCGAAAAATACCAGTTGATTTGCCCGATTTTCTAAGCAGTTGATTGAGTCTTAGCTCGAGGAGTCAGGGCCATCCACGTGAGCGGATGGGTTGAGCTGATCCCACCCGCTTACACAGCTGGTACTGACTCACCGGCGATTTCGATCGCGTCAGTGTCCCACGTTCTCAATAGCCATAATCGTCAGATCGTCGGTGATGCGCGTTCCGGTCGCGAAGGTGCGCACGTCGTCCAGCAAACGACCCACTACGGATGCGGCGGGTAGTTGCGCGCAGTCGCTCAACACCGAGTGAATGCGACCGTCGCCGTATTCCAAATCAGCAAGGTCGCGCGCTTCGGACAGGCCGTCGGTGTAAAGCAGCAAACGGTCGCCCTGGTTCAGTGTGAACTGGGCACTCTCGTATTTTTCCTGACAGAACATTCCGACGGGCAAGCCGGTTGCGGCGATCGGCGAGACCACACCTTCGTGAAGGTGCAACGGCGCGCAATGCCCGGCGTTGCAAATCTCGACCCGACCATCGGGGGCTGCCTTCCCGCAAACCAGCGTGGCGTAATAAGGGCGCATGGTTGTGTCGGCGAACAAATGGTTGGCCCGTTCGACCAGTTCGGCGACACCAAACCCCAGGCCAATCAGACTGCGAAAGATCGCGTGCAGGCGGCTCATCAAAAGCGAGGCGGCCACGCCCTTGCCGGAAACGTCACCGACGAGAAAATAGAGATCGCCGTTGTCGGTGCTCATCAGATCGCAATAATCGCCACTGACCGGTCCGGCGGGTTTGTAGTGATACGAAACTTCCCAGCCGTTGAACTTGAAATCCTGTTTGGGCAGCGATTCGCCCTGAATTGTCCAGGCGCGATCGAGATCGTCCTCGAGCTCTGACAGCTGTGCCGGCGTCAGACAATCAAAGCAAGTTCGCGCCAAAGGATCTGCGTTGATGGTAGTCTGGCTAATCACCTCGTCGCAGATCTGGCAGACGCCGTAAGATTCAAGATCCAGACGTTCGATGGCGGAGCTAACTTCGCGCAGCAAGCCATCCAGACGGATGGTGTCCGGCGAGGAACTCGCTTGCAGACGCTCTCGCCAATTGATCAGGTCGCTTCGAAGATCTGGTGTGGCCGGCCGAATTGCTGCACTCATGATTTCTCCCTCTTGTTCTCCTAAAAAACCTCGGTTTTCTATGACGATTTCAGACGAAAAGGATGCCCAGTCTTATACGCTTTCAGGTCATCTTTGGTTCGCTCCAGAGCCATCAATTTTAGACCTGTCACGACGATAAATCTATCCGGTTCCGGTGGCCAAATCGCGTCGGTACGCACGCCTCCGGCGTGCTATTCAGGAAACGATTGATGTCACTACCAGCACGCCAGAGGCGTGCGTACCGCTCCTCCGGATTATCTGACGATAGCTGAGAGCACATTTATCGCCTGATCGATTTCGTCTTCGGTATTGTACCGTCCAAGTGAGAACCGAATAGAGCCGCGCGCGATTTCGTGAGGAATTCTCATCGCCGTCAGTACGGACGAGATTTTGTTGGATTCGGCATTGCACGCCGAGCCGGTCGAGACGCAGATACCCGCGGCGTCTAACCTTGAAAGGATTTCTGATCCTTCAAACCCGGCGAAAGAAATATTTGAAGTGTTCGGGAGCCGCTGGCTGCGGTCGCTGGTTCCGTTCAGGTGCGCACAGGAGAATCGCGAGAGAATTTCGTCTTCCAGACGATCTCGTAACCTGCGAATGTCATCGTGTCCAGTGAATTCATTTGCCAGTTCGCTCGCGCGGCCGAGCGCGACGATGTTCGGCACGGCTTCAGTTCCCGACCGGCGCCCGCGTTCCTGACCACCGCCAATAATGAATGGCGGCAACTGCACGCCTCGCCGGATGTAGAGAGCGCCGATGCCTTTTGGGGCGTGGAACTTATGACCGGCAACTGAAAATAGATCCACCGGCAGGTCTTTCAAGTTGATCGGAATCTTACCCACCGCCTGCACGCCATCGACATGAAACACCGCGTCGGAATTTTCGCGAATGACAAGACCGATCTCTTCCATCGGAAACAGAATGCCGGTTTCGTTGTTGGCTAACATCACCGAAACAATTCCAGTTTCGCGGCGCAGTGCTTTGCGCAGATCGTCCAGATCGAGTTCGCCTCGATGATCCACTTCCAGCCAGGTTACTTCGCAACCGATTTCCGACAGGTGTTCGCAGAGATTGCGGACCGCCTCGTGTTCGACGCGCGTGGTGATGATGTGACGCTTGCCGGGATTCTGTTCGAGGAAGCCGCCAATCGCCCAGTTGTCTGACTCTGAGCCGCACGAAGTGAAAACAATTTCTTCAGGATCACTGGCGCCGAGCAGCTCAGCGACCTGCGCTCGCGCCTCTGCAACTGCCCGGCGTGGTGTAGCGCCTGCGGCGTGAGCTGAGGAAGGGTTTCCGCATTCACTGGTGAGAAAGGGCCGCATCGCTTCGAAAACTTCGGGAGCGACCTGAGTCGTGGCGTTGTTGTCGAGGTAGATCATTGACTCTTCGGGTCAAAATCCTCCCAGGGATCGATACAAAATGTAATCGCCGCTCTTTTTGATCACCTGGCAGTTAAAACAAACCTGTTCGGAGGCAATCACCAGCGCTCCCAAAGGCGCCCGCCGGCCTTCTTCCAGATGGATGAATTCGTTGCGATTGCGACCTTCGACGGTTGCGTACCAAAGCGCGTGCTCATATGCCGGTTCCATTCCGTCGGAAAGATAAATTGGCCGGCTGGGCAGGGCCACCGCCGCATCGTAAACATCCTTGTAAGCGGCGCCAAAAACCCAACCGCGCTGCGGGCCTTCACGGCGATAGACTCTTTGAAAGTAAATTACTTGTGCGGCCATGCCGGCCAGCAACACGCAGAGAATTATCTGCCGTCCACGCGTTGAAAGTGTTCCGGGTTGATTCTCGTTGGCGGCCGGTTCGAGCAGGAACGCCAGGGCCGGAATCGTGAGCGCCAGCAGAAAGATCGGATAGGCCACCAGGCGCAGCGAATGAAACTGGTCTGCTGTCAAAGCGCCCGGCACGATTGAAGCTGCCGCTCCGAAGATCACAAATCTCCACCAGGGCTCTTGCCAGTGACGCACAATAATTACCACCAGGCCAATCAAAACCAGCACCAGACCGGCGATCAGAAAACTGCCCAGAGTGTTCGTGATGTGATGCCGCGGATTTCCATCACCGTCGAAGAGGAGGTTGAGCAGGCTCAAGTCCTCGAAGTATCGGTGAATGAATTTGGGAATAATCTCGCTCCAGGGCGAGTCCTGCTTGATATATGAAATCAGGTAAAACCTTTGGGTGAGCGCTTCCGGGTTATGCGATCTGAATACAAACAAAGGAATCAGCGTCAGGCCATAAGCCACCCACGTCTTCACGATAGCGGTCAGGCGCGTTTGCGAAGTGACGAAAAATATCAGACCCCCGGCCAGCAAAGGACCTAGCAGCCGGCCGATCGTATAACTATAGGTAATCAGCATTAACGCGCCGGCAACCGAAACGATGCTTAACCAGCTCCATTCCTCCTTTTTCTGAGCGCCGTAAAGCGCCAGCAGAAAGAGCGCCAGCGCGGCAGGATAAAAGAAGGTTTCCATCACCAATCGGCTGACGTCGAAAAGCCATGGTGTGAAGATCGCAATCACCGCAACCAGCAAGCCGATGCTTTCTTTCCCGGTGATTCGCTTTGCCAGCAATCCCAAAAGCAGACAAGCGGCAAATACCCAGGCCGCGCTGTAGAGACGTGCGAAATGAATACTGGGCTTGATGACGGTAAAGGGAATCGCCAGCAGATAAATTTGGGTGGGATTGGCGTATTGGGTCCAGCCTCCGGTGTACACCGGGAAGAAAAGCGGAAAACGCGTGCCGAATTCGTTGGCGCCGGTTTTGGCAATGCAGTAGGCGTTGTAAGCAATCGCCGATTCATCGACGTAAAAGCCCGGAGGGTTCGTCGACAAGCCGTCGACATAGAAAATAAAGAGCAAGACAAAACCGAGTACAATCGCCACGACTCGATATCGATGAAGGAGTTTAAGGGCCCGGTGACCGGAGTAGTCGCGTTCGCCGTCCTGAGCTTCGCTGTCCTGTGCTTCATCGAGGGGATACATACTATGAGCGTTACGTTACTGCGCGCGAGATTATATTTGACGTTGCTTTAGAGTCAACGAGCGCGCGGCTGCTGCTTGCCTCTTCGAGGTTTTCTCCTCGGTCTATTCTGAAGAATGAGTAGAAACGAGAAAAGCCAGACCATATCAGCGCGAGCTGTTTCTGATCTGGCTTTGAAATGCATTGTCTCGGCTTGCGCTTTCATTCCTTCGGGCAATATCCAGGGCCGTCGTCTCCTGTGGCGCCCGCGCGAGCAATGCTTCTACCGTTTCCAGGTAAGTCTTCCCTACCTTCAGAAACTAGGGTTTGCCAGGGACTGGCCCGTGCCATAGGAACGCTAAATCTCTCCAATATTGGAAACCGAGATAATTGGGCGTCTGCGGCAGGAGAGCATCCACTTCAAAATTTCCCGGTCCGAAGTTGCTCTGGATTAGCGAAACCTTGTTGTAGTGGTTCGTTGTCCCACCGGGCAAGGGCGTAGGTCCAGACCATGGATAGCCGGAGACGTTGTTATTGCGCCAGAAGTGCGCCAACCCTCCGGGCACACACGGCACGACCACCTCAAAATTCCCTATTGAACCGAAAGAGCTTTGGATGAGGGAAGGATTTGAGGTGACGCCACTAGCAAAGGGAGCAGTGGGACCGTGCCACGTGAACGACGAATCTCGCCAATAGTGAACCAACTGATTGCTGGCAGTCACAGCAACTACTTCGAGATTTCCACCGAAACTACTTTGAATCAGGGCTACACCCGTGATGTTGCCACTGCCGAAGTTGGTGGGACCGGACCACGGGTATCCGCCAACGTTATTGTTACGCCAGTAATGAGACAAGCCGCCGCCGGCGCGGGCAACGACCACCTCAAAATTTCCGACTGTTCCAAAAGAACTTTGGATCAAGGTCGGATTTCCGGCAATGCCGGAAGCAAACGGGGCGGTTGGTCCATGCCACGCGAACGACGAATCTCGCCAATAGTGGACTAGTTGATTGCCGACGAGGGCGACCACCTCAAGGTTGCCTCCAAAACTACTTTGGATTAGGGCCGTGCCTAGAACAACGCCAGTGCCGAAGTCGGTAGGACCAGACCACGGATAGCCAGGGGCATCATTGTTTCGCCAGTAGTGCGACAAGCGATCGCCTCTCCTGGGGATAACCATTTCGAAGTTACCCCGTGTACCGTAGTTACTTTGAATGAGAAAGCCACTTTGTTTAGCCGTAGTTGCCATAATTCCTCCTTTTGTGTGGGGTGGAGCAAGGTTACCGGCAGGTCAGGTTAGCCAGTTTGTCTCGCGGAATTACGTATAGGATCTCAGTCGATGGAGAATCTAAAGTGAGTTGGGCAACACTGAAGTTGTCTAGCGCAAGTCAGGTAGATTTCGTTCCGTCTTGTCAGTGACCGAGCCTTGAAAGCTCCATTACGACAATGTGAGACAGATCCAATGCCCGACTTATATACCCACCATAACCAGATGTCAACAAAGAGAATATTCCACTCAGGGTAATAAGTTGCTAACTGGGCCAGAGAGTCTGACTCACCGTCAAAATTGGGCTCGTTCGACAAACCTCTCAGCCCTTCGGCATAATCCGCTCATGTCTCAGTTGAATGAAAATGTAGTGCTTGATGCGCTACGTCAAATAAAAGATCCGGATCTTCACAAAGATATTGTCACGCTCGGCTTCATCAAGGACCTGTTGATCAATGGCGGCGACGTTTCGTTTCGCATCGTGCTGACCACTCCAGCCTGTCCCGTGAAAGCAGAAATGGAGAGCGCGGCGCAGGAACTTGTCAGCGCGATACCCGGCGTCAACTCGGTGAAAATTACGATGGATGCTGAAGTGCCCAAGGGCCGCGGTCTGGGCGACAAGGTGTCTGTTCCCGGAGTCAAGAACATCATTGCCGTTTCATCAGGCAAGGGCGGCGTAGGCAAATCGACAGTGGCGGTAAATCTCGCCGTCGCTCTGGCTCGTGATGGCGCCCGAGTTGGCCTGATGGACGCTGACGTCTACGGACCGAACGTTCCCATTATGTTGGGCGCCGGCAGTTTGCGTCCCGAAGTCGACGTGAATAAATTGATTCCGGTCGAAGCCCATGGCGTGAAGTTGATTTCAATGGCTGTGTTGCAGCCGGGCGACAAGCCTTTAATTGTGCGCGGACCAATCCTGCATGGCCTGGTGAAGCAGTTTCTCTCGGATGTGAAGTGGGGCGAGCTCGACTATTTGATCGTTGACATGCCCCCGGGCACGGGCGACGTGCAGCTTAGTCTCGCGCAGTTGGTTCCCGTTCAGGGCGCGGTGCTGGTGACCACGCCGCAGGAGGTGGCGCTGATTGATGTGCGTCGCGCGCTCCGCATGTTTGAAACAGTTGCGGTGCCCGTACTAGGGGTCGTCGAGAACATGAGTTATTTCATCGCTCCCGACACCGGCACTCGCTATAACATTTTCGGCGAAGGCGGAGGCGAAAAGCTGGCCCAGGAGTACGGCGTGCCTTTTCTGGGATCGATTCCGATGGGCATCGAAGTGCGCGAAGGCGGCGACAAAGGCGTGCCCGTAGTCGTCGGTCAGCCTGATTCGCCCCAGGCCAAAGCGTTCTGCAAAGTAGCCGAAGAAGTGGCGCGTCAGGTCTCGATTGAGGCGATGAAACCAGAGCTTGTCGTTTTACGAAAATCTCAGTAAGATGACTGCGAAGTAACGGAATTACTTAATTCAGCAGTTCGTTAGATTTGAAAACAGGAGTTAATTCGAAAATGTCAGCAAACCCAGCAACTACTACGCCTGCACCGAATGCAGCGCCAATGGCTCCGGCCATAAATTTGAGCGTTACCGAGCCGGCGGCGGAAGAGATTAAGAAGTTTATGTCGGGCGAAGAAGGCCTGCCGGAAACCGCTGGCCTGCGCGTGCGCGTCGTGCCGGGCGGCTGTTCGGGATTTCAATACAGTTTGAATATCGAAGAGGAATCGCGACAGGGCGACTTCATTTTGGACGAGAAGGGCGTGCGCCTGTTTGTCGATATGTTCAGCGCCCAGTACCTGAATGGTGTTGAGATCGATTACGTCACCAACATGATGGGATCGGGCTTCACCTTCACGAACCCAAATGCGACCGGCAGTTGCGGCTGCGGCTCTTCGTTCACTGCCTAAGTAGGTTCAAGCGCGCATGGCGCGTCAAACTAAACGACTCGGCCCTGATACCTGGTATCGGGCCGAGTTTTTGTGTCAGAAGCCCGACCGTCAGGGAGGGCAGGTAAAGCTTCGAGCATCAGTGTTTGGCACAGCTTCAGGATAAGAAACCTTCGCTGGCCCTCCCTGACGGTCGGGCTTCTGACACGATCTGAGATCGCGTCTATGCGTCCTGGGTCAGTACCATCCGCGTCAGCGGGTGGAATAGGGAAGAACCAAGGGTAACTTCTTGATCCCATCTGCTTACGCAGATGGTACTGACCCCGCGCACTCCGGCGCTCGGGAAAGCAAGATATGGAAGTAGGAAACGAATTCTCTATTACTGAATTCATCCAGGCCCGCTCGGCCGCCGACATCGAGCAGGCGCGCCAACTATTCCGCGAATACTCGGCCTGGGCGGCAACCGATCTCTGCTTTCAGAACTTTGAAAAAGAACTAGCCGAACTTCCGGGAAAGTATGCAGAGCCGGACGGCTGTTTACTGCTGGCGTTTCATCATGCGCAACTTGCGGGTTGTGCAGGTTTGCGAAAAATCGGCGAAGGCATTTGTGAGATGAAACGCCTTTTTGTGCGCGACGCGTTTCGCGGAAAGGGAATCGGTCGAGGCTTAATCAGAGCGATCATTCTGGAAGCAACTGAGATTGGTTACGAACGAATGCGCCTCGACACGCTACCGCCGCAAATGAACGATGCGATTGCGTTGTATCGATTGTTCGGCTTCAAAGAGATCGAGCCTTACTACGATAATCCCGTTCCGGGCGCTAAGTTTATGGAATTGAATCTGGCTGCAATCAAACAATCGTGATGAGGATTTGGAAAGAAATGTTAATGAAGCAGGACAGCCCCGGGGCGCAGCTTCACGTCATCGATACCGAGCAGGGCCTCGGCCACCCCGAGCAAAGCGTAAGCGCGATCTTCGTTTCTTAATGCCGTTGCCCATTGCCGCGCCTGGTCTGGACCCTCATTCTTAGTCTGCAACAGCGCGGTGATACGCAAAGCGTTACCTCTGTAAGATTCCAGTAGCCGCTCGGAATCCATCCGCAACGCCAACGATCGAGCCTTTTCGAAATCTCCATTTAGCGCCAGCATTAGCACGCGCTGAAATTGACTGCGCGGTTTAGTTGAGTCCACGTTGTCCATCCGCTCTTCAACCGAAGCGAGCACACGCGAGGCTTCCTGAAATTGGCCCTGGTCGATTAGCGCGGCACTAACGCTCAGCATTAGCATTCTCAGAACGAAGTCGGCAATCAAACTGCTTTTTCGCGCCGATTTCGCAGCCGCCTTCATTTGCTCAACGGCAGTCTGAACGCACCTATTGTCCTTCTCTTCTGCGCAGGTGACGGCGACGGCCATGAACCCTTTTAAGCGCATCTCGCCATCGAACGAAGCAGCCAGTTCCGATGCGCGCTCTTTCTCGCCAAGCTTCACCAAAGTTGGAATCGCGTAATATTTGAAAAATTCACCATCCGCTCCGGCTGGTACTTCCTTCAATGCGTCCAGAATCCAGGTGCGGGCGCGGGTTTTGTTTCCCTGCTGCCTGAGTTGTTCAGCGCCAGCGAAAATCAGTCCGAATTTTTTGGTGAATTCCCAGGAGGCTATCTTCTTGCGCACCTGTTCCTCTTCTCCGCGAGCGATTTGATTGGTGAGGGCTGCCATATCGAATGCCTCCGCTTTAACCAGCCCTTCTTTGTGTAAGGCTCTGGCGAGCGCGAATGTTTTGTGCGCACCGGCATCGTCACCGCTGATCGCCTGCTGTAACGCGATGTCTTCCAGTGCATAGCTGCGGATCTCGACAGAAGGGATTTGTTCGGCAATCTCAATGGCTTCCTTGATTCGTCCCTTCTTCGCGAGGCTACGGGCTATGCCTGAAAAAAAGAAGAAGGGCCGTGCTCTGTCGAATTTGCGGCTCAGCGTTTTGGCTCGGTTTAGATCGTTCAATTGCGCCAGGGCTTCTTCTATCGCGTCGCTTGTGTCCCCTGCAAAGGGGACGACTCGGCTCATGGTATCTACCGCAGCGTCCAGGTCCCCAGCTTTTACCTGGGCTACACCGATCTGGTCGAGCAAGGGCCCGCGCTGAAACCTGTCGGCGATTCCTAATGCCGCGGCCTTTGCTTGATCAAGTAACCTGAGCGCCTCGGCGTTCTGATTTGAAATGCTTAAGCGTTTGGTTGGATCGGATTGAGAAAAGGACGTTGTCAGCGGGATCGCGAATAGGAATGCTATGAGAGCGCGTGAGTGGGGGTGCAAGATTTGGATTTCCTGAAACGGTCGTTGTTCCGGATGAGTTGGCTGACTTTTAGTTGCGGGCGACCGCTCTCTTCCGCAGAGCCTCGCAAACCGGATCCGTCATTCCGCCCTGCCACAAACTGCCGTCCTCATAAACAACACATTTGATGACCACTTGCTCGGTGGTGGCTGACTTGTCGGTGACCTGGACGGGGACGACTCGCGTCGGGGTCAGGCGCGATTTGGCGCTCAAAGACTTCGTCTTGTTACGACCCACCTTTTCAAAGCTCTCGAACTCGTGTGTACCCAGCTCTTCGTTGGTTTTGGTGTCAAAGATTATGTAGTTCCAACGGATCGCCTTGATCGGCTTGTCGCTGTCATTCTGAATTTCGAGGGAGTAGATGAAGAGGGGACCTCGCCTTTCGACGAATGACGGAGAATCTTCTGAACTGGACGTGCTGCTTGAGATGGAATCGCTCTCGGCTTTCAAAGAGGGGTCGACGCTGGGGCCGGGGCCTACTTGTTGCCATTTGTATCTGCGGATGGTAACTCCGGGCGGAGCCTCGCCTTTCTTGAACTGCTGGCCCAGAGAGGTCACCACTCCCAGGCACAACAAAAACAAAGAAACCGCTTTCATTATTTTTGGCTGTCTATCGCGATTCATTGTTAACTGTCGCGCCGACGGTGACGAGGTTTTTTGGCGTTGAATAATCCAGGTGACGACTTAATTGAAGTGGCCCTCCCTCACGGGCGAGCTTCCGACCCGACGCTAAAGCTTCAATCCTGGCGCTTCAAAAGCTTCCAACCTGACGGCAACACGGCAGCGGCCAAAGAGATTTTGATGAGGTCACCCGGAATGAATTTCAGCACGGTCGCGAACAAGGTGATTGCCGGCGATGTCTTCATTACTAAAGAAAACCATAACCAGCCGCTGAGCATGATCACGATTGATCCGATGGCCATCGCCGCGGCCGCGGTCAGGAATTTTCGATCCCAACCGTGCTCAGCAAAGGCACCGGTGATGAATGCTCCGGCGGGAAAAGCCACCAGGTAACCACCGGTTGGCCCCATAAAATGAAGAATGCCGCCGTGCGCGCCGGAAAAAAACGGCAAGCCGCTCGCGCCCTCCAGCAAATAGACAATCATAGTGATGGCGCCCAGACGCGATCCCAGCAGTGCGCCCGTCAGCAGCACGGCGAACGTCTGTCCCGTGATTGGCACCGGCCCGATCGGAATGACGATTTGTGCCGAGAGCGCTGTGAGCAGACTAAAACCGATTACTAATCCCACCTGCCGTACAAAATCGAGTGGCGCGAGAGCGGCTTCCAAAAGAGTTTCGTTTTTCGCAACTATCGTGTTCATGCTATCTGACCTCTGATCTCCGACCTCTGAGTTCTTGCTCCTACGGTCGGACGCAGAGCACCGGGCAGGGAGCGTTTCTGATGATAAATTCGGCCGTATCTGTCAACTTGGGATCGCCACCTGAACCGAGCGAAGTGGTGATCGCGATGAGGTCGGCCTTGTGCCGCGCGGCATATTCGAGAACTTCTTCGCCCACTCCCCCGTGCAGGCGTGTGAACTTGCCGCAGGGCGTGTCGCAACCCGAAAAGAAACGTTCAATGATCGACTGTCCACCGTCAGCCGGTTCTTCATCGCCTTCATTGAAAACGCATAAGGTCTCGAGATCCGCTTTGGTTTTTTTTGCGATCGAAGCCGCTACCGGCAGAATCTGTTGTGAGTTTTCGGCGAGGTCCGTCACAAAGAGTATTCGCTTGAAACGATCGATGGGCCGGGTGGTACGGCGAGGTCCGTACAATCTGGCGATAATTGTCGGGATCTTTGAGTCGCGGGCGACTTGCTCGGCCACGCTGCGTCCTAAAAAGAATTGGGCCACGTCCGAACGTCCGTGCGAAGCCATGACAATCAAATCGCAGGTGCGCTCTTCAGCCTGGCGCATGATTACCTGGGCCGGATCATCCTCCTTGGGCACGATCGTTTCAATCACTCGGACTGAAGCGGCCCCGGTCGGCACCGCGGGAAATTCATATCGAGATGTTTCCGTGATGTGAGGATCGCCGCCATGGGCAATGTGGATCGACTGGACGATCGCCTCGTATTGCGCAGCCACCGCCAGGGCCAGCGGGAAAGCGCTGTTGGCGACTGCCGAGAAATCGGTTGGAAAAAGAATCGATCGAATCATGAGCGTCAAGCAGTGAGACGGTCCGCAGCTACTCACTCACCAAAAACTTCTTCTCACTGCTTACGCGTCACGCTGGGATTTTACTTTAGTACCGCGTACTGGTCTACCTTTAATGTCGTGGCCCGGGCGTCCCGCCCATGGAATCACGCGTAAGATGCGCGTGCCACCTACTTGTCAGTGCCAATTCGCATTCCGTGAAATGAACGGGCCACGAAAAAGACACTAATCAAAAAGAAAACCGCGGCCAGGACATAACCCAGAGTCGCACCGTTTTTGTTCGTCAGGCTTACTGCCAATTCAACCGCCAGCAAACCAAATAAGGTAGTGAATTTGATGACCGGGTTCATGGCCACTGACGAAGTGTCCTTGAAAGGATCGCCGACCGTGTCGCCTATGACGGTGGCGTCATGCAGCGGCGTACCTTTCTGCTTCATGTCGACTTCGACGACTTTCTTGGCGTTGTCCCAGGCACCGCCCGCATTGGCCATGAAGATTGCCTGGTAAAGCCCGAAGATGGCGATCGAAATCAGATAGCCAATGAAGAAAAACGGCTCGAGAAAAGCGAAAGCCAGCGTGGAAAAGAACACGCCCATAAAAATATTGAACATGCCCTTCTGCGCGTACTTGGTACAAATCTCGACGACTTTCTTGCTGTCCTCGACGGACGCCTTTTCGACGCCTTCCAGTTTGATGTTGGCCTTAATGAACTCAACTGCGCGGTAAGCACCGGTGGTGACGGCTTGCGTTGAGGCGCCGGTGAACCAATAGATCACCGCGCCCCCCATAATCAGTCCCAGCACGAACGGCGCGTGCAGCAGCGAAAGACTTTCCGTGTTTTTGGTCAGTCCTTCCGTCAGCGCCATGATGATCGAGAAGATCATCGTGGTGGCGCCGACCACAGCGGTGCCGATGAGCACAGGTTTGGCTGTTGCCTTAAAAGTGTTTCCCGCGCCGTCGTTTTCTTCCAGTAAATGCTTGGCGCGCGCAAAAGCGACCGTTATGTTGTATTGGCTCTTGAGTTCTTCAACGATGTTCGGCTCCTGCTCAATCAGAGACAACTCATAAACTGATTGCGCGTTGTCGGTTACCGGGCCATAAGAATCGACGGCAATCGTGACCGGGCCCATGCCGAGGAAACCGAAAGCGACCAGACCGAAACCGAAAACCGGGGCGATATGAATGGTCGCGGTAGAGACCATCAAAGCGTCCAGGCCCAACGTGCTGATGATGAACGCGATGCCCATCAGGCCGAGAATGCTGATCCCCAGCCAGTAAGCCGAAAAATTTCCCGCGACAAAACCAGACAAGATGCCGAGCGAGGCGCCGCCTTCTTCGGCCGATTTCACTACTTCCTGCACGTGGCGGGAATCGGTTGAAGTAAATACTTTGACCAACTCAGGAATTACCGCGCCAGCCAGAGTGCCACACGAAATGATCGTGGCTAACTGCCACCAAAGCGAACTGTTGCCGGCCAGCACCGGAATCATTAAGTACGAGACGACGTACGTGAGCGCAATAGAAACGATTGAAGTGATCCAAACCAGAGAAGTCAGCGGCGCTTCAAAATTCATGTCCGCGGCATTGGCGTAACGCGCCTTGGCGATGGCGGCGTTAAGGAAATACGAAGCCGCGCTGGAGATGAGCATCATGATGCGCATCACAAAAATCCAGACCAGCAACTGAATCTGCACTGTGGGATTCGGAACTGCTAATAAAATAAAAGTGATCAGCGCCACGCCGGTTACGCCGTAGGTTTCAAAACCGTCGGCGCTGGGTCCGACTGAGTCGCCGGCGTTGTCACCGGTGCAGTCGGCAATCACGCCCGGGTTACGCGCGTCGTCTTCCTTGATCTTGAAGACGATCTTCATCAGGTCTGAACCGATGTCGGCAATCTTGGTGAAGATTCCGCCGGCGATACGGAGCGCCGCCGCGCCCAGCGACTCGCCAATCGCGAAACCGATGAAACAAGGACCGGCGTATTCACCCGGAATGAACAGCAGAATGAAAAGCATGATCAGCAACTCAACGCTGATCAAAAGCATGCCGATGCTCATGCCGGCTTTTAATGGGATCGCGTAAATCGGAAAAGGCTTGCCTTCAAGGCTGGCGAAAGCGGTTCGTGAATTCGCGAACGTGTTGACGCGAATGCCAAACCAGGCGACGCCGTAACTGCCGGCAATGCCGATGAGACTGAACAGCAGAATCATCGGCACGGTCAGATAAATCGGATGGCCCGGCACTGGCCGCAAAACGCCAAAATAGGCGACCACGATGATCGCGATGAAGATCCAAAGGACCATGATGAACTTGCCCTGCGTGATCAGGTACGTCTTGCAGGTTTCGTAAATCAGTTCCGAGATTTCCTTCATCGAGCGATGCACCGGCAGGTTCTTCAACTGCACGTAAATCGCCAGCCCGAACAGCAGCCCGAGAAAACAAAACACGATACCGACCAGCAGCAGTTTGTGGCCGTCAATGCCTAAGAACGTGACCTGAGACAAATCCGGCAGCTTGAGCGCGGCCTCGCCGCCTTCGGAGGCGAACACCGATGGGGCGCCGATCGCGGCGCCGGCCAAAACCAATAAGATTGTTAATACGCGGCGGCCGTTAAATGGCTTCCGGCCCGCGACAAAGTTCGACGTTAAATTCACTATTAAGAGAATCCTTTCAGTTGCTTCTTTAAGAGGGAAATAATGCCCGTTTGAAAAGCCGGACATTATGGCTGATTTGCGAGCGTGATGTCCAACTGCGAGAGTCATGGGTAGTTCCCCAGATTGAAATGACTTTTCCGTAGCCCAGGCGTTTACGCCTGGGAACGAAGGAAGTTGTTAGTTTCAAAGCCCCATTAATGAGGCTTTAATAGCGCCTCCTGTTTCTCACCCAGGCGTAAACGCCTGGGCTAGAGAAAACCTCGCGATGAAATCGGGTCACCGGCCAGGTCTCAGTGAGAGGAAACATCGATTTCAATACTCTCGTATTGCTAAGCGAAGGTGGCGTTGCCGACTTTGTTGAAAGGAGAGCGAGATGAGAAAACGGCACACTCGTAGTCTGTTCCTGTTGGGGATTATTCTGCTTGCCGGGTCCAGCGTGGTTCAGGGAGTCAAGGGCCAGAACAATAAACCGACTCAAGATAAGGAAGCGATTCAGGAGCTGCTTACCGAGGTGCGAATGCTCCGCCAGGCGCTCCAGACTCTGCAACGAATGAGCGTTGACACTTATCGCAGCCAGCTACTGGTCGATCGCATTCGCGTCAATCGTGAGGACGTGCGGCGACTAAGTGCATCTCTCAATGAAACTCGCGACACCCTACGAAGGACGCAGCAGACAATCCCCACCTTCACTGAACAGGTAAAGATGCAGGAAACGCAGGCTCAATTAGAAGTTGATCCTGCCAAACGTGCCCCTTTGGAGTTTGAGTTGAAAAGAACCAGGGACGCTCTGGAGAATTACAAATCGCAGATCGATCCTTTGAAGGAGCGCGAGCAGCAACTGTCGGCCGAGTTGAGTAAGGAAAAGGCCCAGCTTGACGAATTAGAAGGCCGTCTGGATTTGCTCGAACGCGGGATTGAAAACGATCGGCAGAAGCTTGAGCCGGACAAACCGGCTGCCGCAAAAACACCTTGAAGATGACTGGAGCGCACGGCGCAATGGTCTTTCTCCAGCCCAGGCGTAAACGCCTGGCTACGTAAAAGTCATTCAAACTGGAGTACTACTCGCTTGCCAAAATCTGGCAACCGGACGTTGGCTCCAGTCAGTTGCAATCAGGCTTCGGCCGGCAGCGATTCGGAAATTAACTCAGGCGTCTTACGGCCGCCGATCCATTTTCGAATTGAATCAATCAGGACAATCACCGCGGCCGACATGATCAGCGCAGTCAGTGAAGTGTTGATGTAGCCCTGCGTCAGGGTCGCGGGGTTGAGCGTCTGCGGCCAGAAGATGTCACGGATGGATTGATAACCAGCAACCAGCGTGGTCGTCGCGACAAACGAGAGCGGCACAATCGTGACCCAACTGTAGCGCGCCTTGCCCCGGTTGATAATCACGGTAGTGGCGACGCACAAGGCGACGGCCGCCAGCAACTGATTCGCAATGCCGAACATGGGCCAGATGGTTGAGATCGATCCACTCCAGATAAATGCGCCCCAGGCGGCAACGACGGCGGCACTGGTGAGAATTGAGCCGGGCAGCCAGTTCGGCTCTTCGAGTCGGCGATAGAATCGCCCTCCAAATTCACCCACCAGAAACCGCGCGACCCGCGTGCCCGTATCGATGGTGGTCATAATAAAGAGCGCCTCGAACATGATTGCGAAGTGATACCAGTACTTCATCAGTCCGCTCAGGCCGGGAATGCCGTCAAAGATCTTGGCGATGCCGACCGCCAGCGTCACCGCACCTCCGGTCCGTCCGCGCAGATTCTTCTCGCCTGATTCCTGTTGCAATCGATCGATTTCCTGCGGCTGAAGGTTGAAACCCGGCTGGGTATGATCGTCGACCATCCGCACGTATTTTGCTTTTTGGGCGTCGGTGGTTTGCTGTGTATTGATCGCAAAGTAATCGCCCGGGAACAACGAAGTTGCGGCGATCAGGGCCACGACCCCAACGACGCCTTCCATCAGCATGCTGCCGTACCCAATCATCCGCGCATCGGATTCTTTGGCAATCATTTTTGGCGTGGTGCCTGAGGAGACCAGTGCGTGAAATCCGCTAATTGCGCCGCAGGCAATGGTGATGAAGACGAACGGATAGACTTTGCCGGGGACGACTGGCCCGCCGCCGGAAACGAATGGGGTGATTGCCGGCATCTGCAAAGTCGGATGGACGAATATCACGCCAATAATTAAGACGGCGACCGTGCCAATCTTAAGGTAAGACGAAAGGTAATCACGCGGGCAAAGCAGCATCCATACCGGAAGCACCGAAGCGATAAATCCATAGCCGGCCATCAGCAGCGTAACTTTGTGGGGCGAAAGGGTGAACGTCGTGGCCCATGATGAGTCGGCTACACGGCCGCCGAGGTAGACCGCAAACAATAATCCGATGACCCCAATGATCGTCGCTTCGATGATCTTTCCTTTCCGAAAGCGATACATGTAGAGCCCCATGAACAGCGCGAGCGGAATGGTGAAGCCGACCGTGAATGTTCCCCATGGTGACTCGGCCAGAGCATTTACCACCACCAATCCCAGGCCGGCGAGCGCGATGATGACGATGAAGAGAATGGCGATGCCGGCGACAAATCCGGAAACGCCGCTAATTTCTGTGCGCGCGATTTCCGCCAGCGACTTTCCCTGGCGACGAATGCTGGCCGCGAGAATCATGAAGTCATGCACTGCGCCGCCCAGACATACTCCAATCACCAGCCAGAGCAGTCCGGGGAGAAACCCAAACTGTGCCGCCAGGACCGGTCCAATCAACGGCCCCGCGCCTGAGATGGCGGCGAAGTGATGGCCGAACAGAACCCATTTGTTCGTCGGGTAATAGTTATGCCCGTCGAACATTGTTTGGGACGGCACGGCTCTGGCATCGTCAAGCGCCAGAACTTTGGCCGCAATGAACGCAGAGTAATAACGATACGCGATGGCCATCACGCAAAGGACAGCCACAATTATTGGAAGGGCATTCATTTCGGACTCTCAATTACCACACCTGAGTAATAAGCTCAACATTCGTTTGGATCGCGAGTGGTTCTAATAGGTGGGTGTGCGCGTGATAGCGTGGAGTCAGTACCGGGAGCGATAGCGACCGGGTGAAGGCCGAAGGTAACCCGGTCGCTATCGCTCCCGGTACTGACCTCATGGCGCTTGACTACAACGTGGTTTTGAATGAAATTCTCGTGATGCGAGCCGGCCAAGCCACGACTGGTCCAATAAGAGCCCACATGAAGACCTTCAGCAAACGAAATCTGCTGGTAGCCACACTTTGTTTATGTGTGGGATTTGGTCCTTTGATGCCACCGGCAATTGCACAGAAGAAGAAGGTCGCTCCCGTCGAAGCGACGCCGCCTCCAGTAAACGAAGAGTTCCAGTTTGGGAAGATTGATCTCGAATTGCTCGAGCAGGTCAACCTGGTCGACCGTCGCTTCGAACGTGAAGGCATAGTACTCGAAGATGAAGCGACCAATGCCTATTTAGAACGAATCGGCAAGGTTCTGATTCCGAAGGGACTAAAACTTGAACATGTGACGTGGAGGTTTCGCGCGGCGCGCGACCCGCAGCCTAACGCGTTCGCACTGCCGAATGGCTCGATTTACGTGACCACCGGTTTGCTGGCATTGCTGGACAATGAGTCTCAGTTGGCTGCGATCCTGGCCCATGAGCTTACTCATGTAATGCGTCGCCACACTTACCTGCAGAACCGGAGCAATCGTAAAAAGTTTTTGACCGCAAACATTATCGCCGCCGTCGGCGCATACACGCCGGGAGGTGTCGCCGGGGCCATGATCACGATCGTTACGACGGTGGCCCCATTTCTTGTCCTGGCAACAATGTTTGGTTACAGCCGTGAGCTGGAGCGCGAAGCCGATTTGAAGGGCATCGACATGATGATCAGCGCCGAATACCCGCCGGAAGAAATGGTGAGAGCCTTGCAACTCCTGACGAACGATATCGAAGGCGAACAGATCAAATTGTTTTATAACGACCACCCTGAGTTACAGGAGCGAATCAAGTATCTAGGTTCTTATCTGGGCGCTCGGGCCGACAAAGTTACGCCCGAGATGGAATTGCATCGCGAGAAAAATGCCTATCTGCAGAAAGCCGAACCCGTCATGCGCCACGACATTCAGTTGGCCATCAACGCAACACGCTTTCGCTCGGCAGTTTTCCTGGCTCTAAAGCTGGTCTACTTTCATCCTGACTCGTCGGAAAACGTTTTCTGGCTGGCGGAAAGTTATCGCCTGCTCGGACCGCGATCCCAGCAACTGACCGAAAAAGAATTGACCAATAGCGCGAAAAAAGATGCAGCCAGGAAACGCGAAAAGCGAACGGTCGAAGAAGAGGAACGCGAACTGCTGGCCACCCCGGCAGGTCAGGAAAACGCAAAGGCGCATCAGCAAAAGGCCGATGAGTTGTACCGCCGGGCGCTGAGTCTCGATAATCCGACACCCCTGGCTCATCGCGGGCTGGGCATGCTCTACGAAAAGCTTGGACGGAAGCTCGACGCGTTGACCGAGTATCATAAATACATTGAGTTGGCGCCCGTAGCCATTGACCGCGAGAGAATTCAAAAGCGTATTGAAGCGCTGACGAAAGAGTAAGAAATAACGATGATTGATGATCGCTTGAGAACTTTACGAAGACTTCGTTACGCCAACGCTTTTGGATTCATCCTGGCGGTCGCGGCACTTTCACCCATGGCGGTTCGCGGCCAGTATCTGCATCCGAAAGTGATTGCGAAACAAACGACGATTCGCAAAATAGTAATCCTGCCCGCGAAGGTTAACGTCGTCAGGGACAGCATGAAGGGCCCGGAAGGCATGGCCGAGGAATCCGAGGCGCTGAGCGTGCGGGTGGAAAAGATGCTGGCCGAAGTACTGGCCGCCCAAAAATCAGTGATGACCTTGAGCGAGTCGACCACGACTCAGGCCGACTCGCAGCAGAAGTACATGATTGCAGATATCCAGGCAAAATTCGACGGTCTCCTGCCCAAGGTCATGAAGAAACGCAAGGACGTAAAGCAAGGCCGCTTCTCAATGGGCGATGAAGTGTTGAATCTGAATCTTGATAAGAGCGCCGACGCCATCGTTTTCATTCGCGGCGAAGGAAAGAAACTCACCGGGGGCAAGACCGCGTTTACGATGCTGGTCGGCGGAATGCCGGCTTATCTGAAATTGATGATCGGAATTGTCGATGCCCGCACCGGTGAACTCTTGCTCTACACCGATCCTATTCTCGCCGGTGATCCGACCACTGCCGTCAATCGTTTGCGCGAAGCGCTGGAAAAGGGATTCAAGAAGCTTCCGGCGGTGAGTTAGCACGCAAAACGGAGACAAGCTGCGTAGCAGCGCCAGATTTCCGGCCAAAGGCGAGGTTTGCGAGGGAAACATACTTGACGCACCGGGAAGCTTCCGTTGGGCTTCGATGGGACCGCTGCAATGGCTCTGCCACGCTGATGCGCGGCAAGTCTGCGACTTGCCGGCTGCGAACCCTTCTTGTTTCATAGGGTCTTCGACCCGCCACGGTCAAAGACCGCTTAGACTAAATGGATCGCCATCGGCAAGTCCGAGACTTGCCGCGCATCAGAGTGGCAGAGCCACAGCTGTGGTTAGTCAAGTATGTTATTGCCCTCCCAAAGCCCACCCTGGGCTTAACTCTCTCGCTGCTACGCCGCTGGTTTCAGGGGCGATTCTCTTTGCGCGTCTCTCTTTGACATCAGATCACTCCTGCCTTAAAGTGTCGAAGCTCTACAATTTTGGTTGCGGAGATTTCCCCTGCAATTAAGTAACAGCCCGGCCAAAGGGCGCTTGATTACCTTCAGGCTCGATTTCCAAAACAAACGTTCTATCGGAGGATCAATGAAAAAGTTTTTGTTTTTCTTAAGCGCAATTGCGTTTATTGCCAGCGGCTGCGGCCAGAAACCGGCAGCTAACACTGCTCCTACAGCAACCCCCAAACCCGCCGCATCAGTGGCAACCAAGGCCGCCCCCAAGAAGGCCCCGGCTGCCAATCCGGTCCCCGCAGACTGGATCAGAATGTATGACGACGTTAAGGGCTATGAGTTTATGGTTCCGAAAGGAACGGAACACAAGTCAGAAACCGTCGACGGCGTTGATGTCTACATGGCCAGCGTGCCGGCGCCTTACGAAATCGGCGTGATGGTCGTCGCGTTTAAAGACAAGACGATCGGCAAAGACGAGTTGCTGAAGCGGGCCGAAAACATTCTCAAGTCTCTGGAAGAGAAGGACATCAAGATCGAAGCCGCGAAGGAATTGAACGATGACTATAGCATCGCGACGTTCACCTCGACTGGCAAAGACGGTAAACCGGGCAAGGGAAAAATCCTGGTCGCCACCGACGTCACCGACAATTACATCCTGTTGGTGGGCGGCGATGCGGAAAAGTTCGGGTCCAACGAAAAGACCATCGACGAGATCTGGGGTAGCTTCGGAATGTACAGCGGCGGCTACAGCGGCAACAGCTAAACTGAATCTCCACTAACAGTCACGATCGAGGCCTCGGGGAAATCAACTTTGTCCGGGGCCTCTTCGGCATATCAGCGTCGAAATCCCAGAGAGAACCAGGCGAAAATGAAAACCCGAACGTTCGTTTTGTGCGGCGTCGTCATATTGTTGGCGTCCTTTTTCGGAGTGCCGGCCCCGGATGCTAAGTCCGCTCAGGACCAGGCCGCCCCCAAAGCGGAGTGGACCCTGCTGATGTACACGGATGCCGACAACGATCTCGAGTTGGACCAGATGGAAGACCTCAAAGAGATGCTGGCCGCCGGCAGCACGAAGGATGTCAATATCGTGATGCTGGCTGACCGTCATCCCAACGGCGATGAACGCAAATACTCGAATGGAGCCATCGCGAATCTGAAGAACTGGACCACCGCCAAACTACTCTACGTCGAGCACGATCACTTGGAAGAGTTGGACGATTGGGGCGAAGTTAACATGGGCGATCCCGCGACCCTGAACCGGTTCCTGCAGACAGCGGTCAAATCTTATCCGGCAAACCACTACGCGGTAATTTTCGAGGACCATGGACTGGGTTGGCCCGGCGCCTGCGCGGACGAGAGCAATGACGACGACACGCTGACGACCGATGAAATTGCTGCCAGTCTCAAGCAGGTAACGGCCACCACCGGTAAGTTCGAACTGATCGGATTTGACGCCTGTCTGATGGGTAACTTCGAAGTAGCTAAAGCTATGGCACCTTACGGGCATGTGATGGTGGCCTCAGAAGAGCTTGAACCGGGCAACGGCTGGGACTACACCCCGATGATCGAGGCCCTGAACAAATCTCCGAAGATGGATGGTATCGGGCTTGGTCATGTAATCGTTGACACCTACCGCGAATCGTTTAAAGAGCCTGACCTGGAAGACGAGGGCACGGCGATCACTCTCGGCGTGATCAGCCTGGATCAAATTGGTTCACTGGAAAAGGCGGTCAACGATTTTGCGCTCGCCGATCAGGCTGCCCTGGCAAAGCAGGATCGAGAGCCTTATCTGAAAATTGCCGACGCTCGCAGCGAATCCGAAGATTATGGCAAGAGCGCCGAAAACGAGGGCACAAGTCATTACGATCTCGTGCACCTCACCCAGAACGTGAAGCAAAATCCGCCTAACGCTCGGACCGCAGAGACAGCCAACGCCGTAATTCAGGCGATGAAAAATGTCGTGGTCTACAGTATCCACGGCACGGCGCGCCCACACGCCAACGGGCTCTCAATATTCTTCCCGGCTGAGCAGGAAGAGCTGACGGAAAAACAAGGAAAGGCCGATTACCTGCGGACGGCTTTTTCGCTTAGCGGCAAGTGGCTTTCATTTCTGAACGAATACATCGCGGTCGACGCGAACGATTCCGAAGCGCCGGGCATGGCGGAGGTAAAAGCTGACGACGACGACATGGCGGGCGGCGATGTAGCAACCGTGACCACGCAAACCAAAGCTGATGATATTGACACGGCGAGTTTCGTGCTGGCATCGAAGCGAAAGAGCGATGAATTGATCCTGGGCTCCATTCCCGCCGATTTGGACGAAAAGGGGCGACTAAAAGAGTCGTGGGATGGCAAATGGTTCACGGTTGGCGATGGCCAGACCGAGTTGGTGTGTCCGATCAGTGATTTCGAGGAACTGAACGACAACGAGGACACGTACCTGGCTGAAGTGCCTGCTCAGGTTCGTTTCAAGGGCACGAACCAATGGTTCGATGTGTCGCTTTATTTTTATCTCGACTTCAATGACGAAGAGGTTGCCGGAGAATTCATTTATGCGTTTGAAAATACGAAGTCGGGACCGCGCGAGATCCAACTCGAAAGCGGCGACGAGGTTCGGCCGGTGTACCTTTCGTACGACGCGAAGGGCAAGGAGCAACACAGTGCCTCGGACAACAAGGACGAAATCCTGCATCTAAAATCCGAAGCAGACCTCAAGGTTGGACGCCGGCGGGTAGCCAAGGGCACATACGAAGTAGGATTTGTGGTGACCGACTATGCCGGCAATACGACTGAAAAATTTACCACGGTGAAGATTGAATAGTTGTCGGTACGCACGCCTCCGGCGTGCTGAGGTCAGTACCGGGAGCGATAGCGACCGGGTAAACCCGACCCAGACGTCGCCCGACTATCGGCTTTGACCCGGTCGCTATCGCTCCCGGTACTGACTCCAGCTCAAAAGGAAGGAAACGAAATGAAACGCAACACATTGATTACGACCTTGTGCGTCACCCTTCTGGCGCTGACCGCGGTGACTGTTGTGGGCCAGGCGACCAGGGCAACCTCGCCTGAGGCTTTAGTGGCAGACCTTTACAAGGCGCACGATCAGAAGCGTGGTCCTTTCTTTCAGACCAAAAGTCGCGCGCTGCTCGATAAGTACTTCGAGAAAAGCCTGGCCGGAATGATTTGGAAAGACCGGGTAAGCTCAAAAGGTGAAGTTGGTGTTTTGGACGGCGACCCGCTTTACGATGCGCAGGACATGGAGATCAAAAACTTTGCGATCGGCAAAGCGGAAACCGAAGGCGCGAAAGCCAGGGTGCCGGTCACCTTTGAGAATTTTGGTCAGAAGAAGACTCTGGTTTTCATGCTCGGCAAGGGCAGCACCGGTTGGCGGATCAACGACATCGACTATGGCTCGGAAGGCACGCTGCGCAGTTGGTTCAAGAAAGGCAAGTAAGTAGCGGTACGCACGCGTCCGGCGTGGAGCCTCCGAGACCCGTCGTCAAGCACGCCGGAGGCGTGCGTACCGAACCATGTCCGCGTGCAGTAGACGATGAAAGAGATGCTCGCCTGCCTCGCGCCGCACAGAGAGACGCCCGGCTTGATATGCGCGTGAGTTCAATCCTCTCTGAACCGACTCGCAAATATCCAGGTCTTCCCGCTGGATGCGGTCCCCGACCGTGACGCTCAACAGATTGCGCTCGCGGGCGGCGGCTGAAACATCTCTGAAGTAAAAATCGAAAATCACTTCAGTTCGATCGATTGCCAGTGGTCGCACCAGGTTCGTGTCCAGCGTTCCTTCGTAATAATTAATCATGAAGTTTGGATACAGCCAGTAATACAAAGCGCGTTCACCGCTCCGCACCGCGCCAATTTCACCTTCGTCGTGCGAGACCATCGGACTCGATTGCAGGCAGAAACGTTCGCCGTTTTCAATTGTATAGTTGCTGTAATCCAGAACGCTGTCGAGTCCTTTGTGCAAGTGCGGAACGTGATACCCGCCATCGAGATAGTTATCGACAAAGACCTTCCAGTTGCAGTTCAACTCGTAGCGGCGGCGTTCGAACCAGTGGAGGTCCGCGAAGTTCAGGGATTCAATTTGTTTGCCCAGCTCGCTTTCAGCTACCGCCGGCTGGCGCCCTGAATTGTTTTGCGCGCGGCTAAGTCTGACAAAGACCCAGTTTTCCCAGGCGGTCACTTCAACCGCAACTAATCCGTTGTTTGCTCGGACGAAATTACAGACGTCGTTGAAATCAGGCGTGCCTTTCAGCTCACCTGCAAGCGAGTATGTCCAACCATGATAAGGACAACGCAGCTGAGGCGCGCAACCTTCGGGCTCAGTCATCACGGCGGCCGCATGATGACGGCAGACATTGAAAAACGCGCGCAGCTCGCCGTCGTTGCCGCGAACTATGACAATCGGTTCGCCGCCGATTTCAGTTGTGACGTAGTTGCCTGGGTTGATCAATTGGTCAGAACGCGCGGCGAATTGCCAGGACTTACTGAAGACAGTTTGCGTTTCAACTTCAAAAAGATCTTTGTTCGTGTACCAGGACGAGGGAATTGTTGAGGCTTGCGACAGTGGCGCGTCGGGATCGTAGCTGTTGATAATCTGGGTGAGAGCGTCCACAGTTTGATTCTTTGCGGCTTGGCCGCCTGATGTGCGGAAAGCCTCCGGCTTTCCGTCGCGACCATGATAGTTCCTTCGAGGCTATGCCTCCGTTTTGCGAGGCGGAGCCTCGCAAATGTCAAAATGTAGCCTTGATCGGAAAGGCAAAGCCTTTCCGCACATCAAGCGGCAGAGCCGCGTACCGTCACACTGGCGTCGCCGTCTTTTGCTTCGGATTGTAGAACGGCGTCTTGGCGACGTGCGCGCTGACGCGATGCCGGACAGCTTCGACGGTCATCTCAATTTCAATCTTCGATCCCGGCCTGGCGAATTCACTTGTCACTGTGGCGAGTGCTATTAATCTCTTCAGGACCGGGGACCACGCGGTCGAGGTGGCCTTTCCAATTTGGCGGCCGTTAGCGAAAACCGGCACCGCAACGCGTGAGGCAATCGGCGATAGGGCCGGCGGCAAACCTACTCGTTCATAAATTGATTCGACCTCCGGCCAATTAATCTCGAGGCCGACAATTTGTTTGACGGCGCCGCGCGACTTTTCTGCGACCAACGCCCGCTGGCCGACAAACCGATCCTTGTCGGGACTTACCAGCCGGCCCAAACCCATCTCAAAAGGCGTGTATTTTTGATCGTCAATCAAAGCCTTCTTGCTGCTGTTGAAATCAATGTCGATGAGCAGCAAACCGGCTTCGATTCGCGCGACGTCAAGCGCCAGCATGCCTGCGGGTTTGATGTCGAAGGCCCTGCCCCGCGCTATCAACGTATCCCAAACTTGCAAAGCAGAATCGGCGTCGACCCAGATTTCGTATCCCAAGTCGCCGGTGTATCCGGTCCGCGAAATCTCGACGGGCACGCCTGCTATTGCTCCGCTGGTTACTTTGAAGTACTTGAGATGCTCGACATCTGCATCGGCGATCGATTTCAGCAGCCGGCCTGATGTTGGCCCTTGCAATGCCAATGCGGCGACGCTTTCCGAAATATCTTCAAGCTGAACGTCGAGTCCGACCGAGTTCTGGGTGAGCCAGCGCAGACTCGGATCCGCTGCGGTCCACCGATAGACATTTTCTTCCAGACGCGAAACCGTGCCGTCATCAATCACTTTGCCATGTTCGTCACACCACGGCGTGTAGACAACCTGGCCGACGGAGATCTTGCGTACGTCGCGAGTGATGATCCGATCAACGAGGCGCGAAGCATCCGGCCCGCTGACGCGATACTTGAAGAGCGGTGAAATGTCGATCAGCGCGGCCGCGTTGCGAATCGCGTTGTACTCGTGTTCGTGATGCGCTTCGAAAGCGCTCACCGCGTAGTAGCCGGACCACTCGCGATAATTCAGACTCTCGCACAGGGCCAAGGTTCGTTCGTGAAATGGTGTTCCGATCGGCATGACGGTGCGCACGCCTCTGGCGTGCTGATCCTCGCATCGGTACGCAAACGCCTCTGGCGTGCTCGATAAACCGTCGATGAATTCTTTTAGCACGCCGGAGGCGTGCGTACCTCCAACAGTTTGTCAGGGCGTGCGATTATAAGTATGCTCTTGCTTAACGAGCAAGAAGTGGTTTGAGTAGTGTCTGAATTTGACATTGTCAGAGTACCAACTTTAGTGCGGCCCCTCGTTTGTCATCAAGAAATATTTGACGCTTGCAAAATTCAACACTACTTGATTGGCCCCCTCGATTCGAATAGTCGTCGCCTTTTGTCGGAAGGATTGTTATGCGAAACACTATTAAAGTTGCACGGCGGTTTAGGTGTGGTCTGATCATGCTGACTCTGGTTCTGGCCATTGCCGGCCTGGCCCAGGCGCAAAACCAAAAGAAAATTACGGCTAAGTCTGAAGAGGCCCAGAAGGCGTCGGACGTCTTCACTCAAATCATGAATGTTCCCGACAAGTCGATTCCGCGCGATTTGTTGGGCAAGGCCGAAGCCATCGCGGTATTTCCGGGAGTCGTTAAAGGTGGATTCATCATCGGCGCGCGCGGTGGGCACGGACTCATCAGCCGTCGTGTGAAGGGGGGCTGGAGTCCGCCGGCTTTCTTCAATATTGGCGGCGGCAGCATTGGCCTGCTCATCGGCGCCTCAAAGACAGATTTTGTCCTGCTCTTTATGAACACCGGAGCTCTCGAGAGTTTGATGAACAACAAATTTGAAATCGGAGGCGAGGGAAGTGTGGCGGCCGGTCCGGTCGGCCGTTCGACCAGCGCCACCACTGATGCGCAAATGAACGCACAAATACTGTCGTACTCGCGCACCAAGGGCCTGTTCGCCGGATTGGAACTCAAGGGCAGCGTCATCGATCCCGACAACGACGACAACAGGGCGGTTTACAACCGGACGGCGGCGGAGATTCTTTCGGCCACACCCGCGTTGACGGTCGCGCAAATTCCGGCTGGCATACGAATCTTTCCGCGCACCCTGGCCCGCTATTCGACGCGAAGATAAAGGTACGTGGCCCTTGGCCGGCCTGCAAAGCTGCCCCAGTGTCCTGACGACAAACTCATGACGAGATCAATGAAAAAAACTCAAACTCTATCTATCAGTCTGCTAATTGTTTTGTTCACTTTCGCGGTAGCTTTCGCACAAGGCAGCCGTGAGCGCAGCACCAGGAAGGCCCAGGCGGCGGCCCATCAATCATCAAACGCCGCCCGCGTTTTTACTGAGATCATGGGCACTCGCGAAAAATCGATTCCGCGTGATTTGCTCGATAAGGCCGAAGCCGTGGCCGTTTTTCCCGGCGTCCTGAAGGGTGGTTTCATCGTTGGCGGCCGGGGCGGCAGCGGCGTAATTAGCCGGCGTATCGACGGCGGATGGAGCGCACCGGCGTTTTTCGATCTGGGCGGCGGCAGCGTAGGGCTGCAGATAGGCGTCGCTTCGACAGATTACATTCTGCTTTTCATGAACGCGCGGGCAGTGGATTCGTTGTTGAGCGACAAGTTCGAGATTGGCGGTGAAGGGAGTGCCGCCGCCGGACCGGTGGGCCGATCTGCCAGTGCTTCCACGGATGCGCGACTCAACGCGCAAATACTTTCTTACTCGCGAAGCAAAGGAGCGTTTGCCGGATTGGAGTTGAAGGGTGTGGTCATCAAGCCTGACAACGAAGACAACAATCAGGTTTACGGCATGACCGCCCGCGACATTCTCACAGGCGGCAACAAGATCTCGATCGAAGCTATGCCCGAAGGCGTGCGTGTGTTTCCAGAGACACTGTCGAGATATTCAACGCGCAGGTGAGTACTACAGGGCCTGCATTGCCACGGTCTTCTATCCGAGAGCGCCGATAAATTTCTTGAAGAATTGCAGCCGCTCTGGGAGACCGTGGGTCCCGCCATTCACGGCCTTGGTGACCTGGGTCACGACGTTGTCACTTGCGCCCTTGTCACATATTGCCCAAATCTTATTCGAGTTAAAGTAAAACGCTGCTGAAGCAAGCGGATACTTGGTGGCCACCAAATCAGGATTTGCCACGCAATCCTCACCGACGAAGGTCGAGAAGCTCGTGTAGTTATTTTTCCCGGTGAGCTGGATGTAGCCGCGGCCGCGGAACTTGAACCCGTCGCCTGACGCTTCGTCACCGTTCCCCATGCGATTGGCATAGACGCGGCTTCCGAGTTTCTGCGGATTGCGCGCATAGGCAGCCGGATCGACGTTCTTGAAATACTTAGGGAATACCTGCGGAATGCGGGCGGCGCTGTAGCTTAGATTTTCCACCGTCGCAGTGAATCCGGTGGACTCAAGCGCGCACTGCGCCAGGAAGTGTGCGAGTCTGAGATTCGTGGTGATGCCAAACTCTGCGGCCGTTGCCGGAATTTGAGCGATGACGAAATCCGGAAGCTTGCCGGAAAGACCGGCCAGGTTTAATCCACCAGCATTGGCGACAGCGCCGGAGCTGCCCGCGTTGGCAGAGCCGGTTGACGCTTCAGCTGCGGTGCCGCCTGACGCCTCGCCGCCGCCGCCGGCGGAACCGGCTTGTAACGCGGCGCTGGTGTTGGGACCGACTTTCCCGTCAACCCCGAGACCTTTCGCCTGTTGAAAAGCGCGCACGGCAGTTTCCGTTCCGGGTCCAAAATTCCCATCGACTCCGTTTGGATCGAAACCAAGATCCTTCAGGCGCTGCTGCAGCGCGAGTACGTCCGGACCTTTTGAACCTCTTTGTAGTATTGGCATGATTCGCTCCTTCGCTCGTTGAATTCGATAAGTCTAAAAGGGCTTTAGTTTTGAGAACAGTGTATCCCAGTTGAACGTGAAGCCAATGTTCCCGCGAACCTCTTTCTCTTTTATCAATTCGGTTCGATTTGCGAATGTCACAGAAACGGGAAACTTGATTCCGAGACTCTTAATGGGAATGTTTAGGCCGATCTGACCGACTGCAATATCGCCCTTCGTACCGGGTATGATCGTGCCGGCGACAGTCGAAGCGTTTTCCACCAGCCTTTCATAGCGCCCGCTGAACCAGAAATCAAACTGGCTCTCTCCAAATTTAAAAGGGACGGTAACCTGACCGGCGAACTGAAAGTCGCGAATTCGACCAGGCCTGAGGACTAACGCGGTCGCTGCCGGCACCTTGTTGAAGAAGGTAAGCGAACCGTTAGCTGTCAGGTCGATTCTGGCGCCCATGCCCGTGGCGGCAATGAAATTAATATTTGAGAGATCCGGCGCATTCACGCCGCGCGTGTTGGTATATTCGAGAGTGAAGATTTTGCCTTTAGCGATGCGCTTCAAGAGCGCATTCTTTTCCTCATTATATGAGATGAATTGCTTAGCGAACCCGGTGATGGCGGTCTTTGTTTCTTCCGAGACAGTCTTGACCGGCAGGAGATCCGCCTGTTCCCTTAGCACTCGCGCCAACTGATTGATCTTTTCCAACTTTGAAAGCGCGCTGTTTGCGACCGTCGCGATGGCCACGTTGGCTTGCTTGAGCCATGCCTGGAGCGCCGGGTCCTTGAACGACTCAGGATCGCTCTCAGTACCGAAATCATTTAGCGCTAAAGTGGTCAGCCATATTTGTCGTCCGAGCTTGACCTGTTCCCTGGCGACAAAGTTTTCCCAGTCTCTCTCATACTTTTTCAGCCGGGGATCCCTTTCATTAACAAATTCAAACCGGGCCGAAAACGCCGACAACTGTTGCTTGTCACCGGTGAACACTCCTGGCTGCGCTCCGCGGCTGGTGTCGAAAGTAAATCCGAGGGAGGTCTTAGCCAACACCTTCAGAAATGGATCATTTTCGTTCTCACGAAAGCCTGGAATAAATCCTTTTTTCGAGAACAGCTTTAGTGCTCCAGCCGGGTTGACGCGATAAGTAATCGTAGTATCGCTTTGAGATTGCGTTGCGGCGCCGTTTTCTACGGCCAGGCCGAACAGATAAGGCACCCCACCTTTCGTCACCAGGGAAGTGGTTCCCTGGCTGCCGGGGCCGGCTCCAATCTGCTGATCGATCCGCTGCTCCTGAGCTTCGTTTACGAAGGCCACATATGACTCCGTTCCCTGGGTCTTTAACAACTTGGCAATGAGGATCGTAAGCAACGGACCCTTGTCTCGAGAAAGAAGGATGACCTTCTCGGTCTTCCGCTCTTCAATCATGCCCGCCAGACCGCAAAACGATGTGTCCAGTTTCGATGGACTCGATATGTTTGGCAGCCCCCCCTCGGTGCATGCGGATTGAGGGAGTGCGCTGGCCGTCACTTCGGGCGCCGCCGCGCTTTTGACATCATTGAGCAACAGGCTTGCCACCTTCGCGTCGAACGCTTTTTGCATATCTGTTGGCGTCGGTGTGGGCGTGGAAGGAGAGAGCATCACGGCTGAACCGGGTTGGGGATTTGTGGGCGTTCCCGGGAGAGCGCCAGACCCAATTTGGCCGGCTGTTCCAAGCAGCGCGTCCAGGTCGGTGACCTCCGAATCGACCGTCTTAAGTTCCTCCTGAAGAGCCGCTACTACTCGGGCTATTTCGGGTGTAGTAGCCAGGGGTTGAAGATTTCGAATTTTGGCTTTCCAGGCACCTCGCTTCTCTACCAGCAGGTCACGGAGCTTCCTGCGAAGACTCGCTACGCTGGCCCGGTAGTCGGCCTCAGCATTCGAGCCTGGAGACGGAGCGTTCTCTGTGAGAACTCTTATTTGATTTCGATAAGTCTTGATTTGTGCCTCATCATCCGCGGGCTGTTGGACTAAAGAGTCCGCGAATGAGACAGACACTAGAACCGAGAAAACAATCAGTAGCGCCAGAAGTTCGCGCGTTCCCTTGTTGTTCATGGCAATTTATCCTTCTTTGATCGGTGAGTTACTACACAAAGAATCTGAAGTCGCTAATTATGAGGTCGCCCCTGTGCTTAAAGTCTTGCACGCACTCTTTGTTGGTTTCATTCTCAACGGTGCGAACGACTACTCGATAGCTTCCACCGGCCGGCTCGGAATCGCAAACCATCTGTAGAACATTGGTCCCTGCTTCAAGCTGAAACTCAATAACTTCGCCTGCCGGCAGATCTTTCGTAACTCCTTTCAGCGTATAGGTGACCATTTGAACCGTGTTCTGGGCTTCGACCGTTACCTTAACCGTTTCACCCAGCGCGCCTTTATATCTCAGGTCATCATGACTCAGTTCGATCATTGTTCTGCTCCTTTGATTTCGTCTTACCGGTTTGTGTTTGGGCCGAGATGAACCATTCGTCCTGGTTGAATCCCGTCGTCTTGAATTCAAGAACGGAATTAATCCTTCGATTTTTCCTCCGGACTCTTCTCTTTTGGTTTCACGGTCGAGCGAACCACCATGAACTTATTCAGCAGGTCAAACCAGAATGGCGCGCCAAGCGAAAGCGCCAGCGCCGTTATGATCCAGCCGAGAAATCTCAGCAACCAGTCTGCCGGTTCGACGCCGCGGAATTGTCGCGGATCAGTTTGGGGTTTATTCGGGTCGCCCAGAATCCATCCTATTGGCAGACCGAGTTTGTCGATCTCCTTGAGATTACTGTCCACGCGACACCTGGCATCACACGGCGTCGGGCTTGGCGTCGGCTTTGAGGATGCGGTATCCGTTGAGCTTGTCCTCGATGGCGAAGTAGACGGCGACGCCTTTGGTGACGGGGATGGCGACGCGCCTGGCGAAGCAGACGGGGACGCCTCTGGTGATGGAGATGACGACGCGGGTACAGTCGGCGCCGGATTGTTAGCAGCGTACTGGGCCGCCGCGGCGACTAACGAATCACGCTTGGCCCCATCGGTCGAGAGAATGCGTATTAAGGCTATCGAATCAACGTTAAGGGCTATGGAGATCACTAGTCCCAGGATCATTACGATTAGTTGTGAGCGTCGTTTGTAGGTACCTGAGACGCGATCCATGCTGCTGTCAAACCAGTTCTCAATGTTCTCCCGAACCTTGGCCGGGTTATTACTGGCATCAACAAAGGTTAGGAGTGCTGTCTTGACCTGGTCAGGCAGAGTCGTGTTGGCCGCGACTGCTGCCCGCAGCCTGACCATCGCGTCGTCTGTCGCTGAACTCGAACCTGCGCCCGTTGCCCCCTGGCATGTCCGTTCGCCGATCATATCCATTAGGGCCAGGGCAAAGTTTCGCGCGGGAATATAAGACGGCAGCGTCTTTCCGTCCGCCTCGTATGGTTTGGCAAAAAGGCTATAGATAAGCGGATGTTCGTAGATAGCTTTCACCATCTTCGCGGTTTCGCCCGGCTTGTCGCTATGGAGTATCTCCTTGATGCCATTTTCGAGGTCGTGCGCCCGCTTTTTACTGTAGCGCTCGATAATCTCGTTAGCCGCAGAGCAAATCAAACTTAGCAGCAGGTAAACGAAAATCATTCCGATGGCAATATCGATGATGGATGAGCCGAACATCTTAAACCTCCTACCAAGAGAGACTATGTTCAGAAAGACTGGTGCCTTTCCGTGACTGCTGGGTTTTTGGATCGCTTCGCACACCCTCTAATGAGAGTTATGCTCGGAACACGCCGCGGCGGCGCCCGGGTTAAGGTTAGGACTTCAAAAGAGCTTGAGAAATCTGACCAATGTTTGGGACACGCGGCTTATACTCTCGCAAGGAGCGCGTGTCAAGATTATTTATCTGCTAAGCTACTTCATCTATTAAGGAAAATGGCGTTTGCATAATTTGCCTTGTAGTAGGTAACGAACCACTTTGCCGGCACAACTATCAGTCTGGACAATTGGTCATTCGACGCTCGCGATCGAGGACTTTATTAATCTCCTGGTGCGTTGCGAAATTCAGGTTCTGGCTGACGTGCGCAGCTTTCCCAGCTCGCGCCGCTATCCGCAGTTCAACCAGGACAATCTTCAATCGAGCCTGGCAGCCAACCGAATCGAATATGTTCACCTTCCCGAATTGGGCGGCCGCCGTCGTGTTCGCCCGGATTCAATTAATATGTCCTGGCGCAACGAGTCATTTCGTGGGTACGCCGATTACATGGAAACCAGGGGTTTTGAACTCGGAATATCAAAGCTGCTGGAGTTAGCGGCCCAGCGGCGCACGGCGATCATGTGCGCCGAGTCGCTTTGGTGGCGCTGCCATCGCAGTCTGATTTCTGATTTCCTGAAGGTGAAGGGAATCGAGGTTGTTCACATCATCGCTAGCGGAAAAGCTGAGCCGCACCCTTACACATCGGCAGCGAGGATTGTGGATGGGGAACTTTCCTACCGCGGGATACTTTGAGGTGGCACAGACTTCAGTCTGTGAACCCGTTGGGTGATGGAGTCAGTACCGGGAGCGGTAGCGACCTGGTAACCGCAACAGCAATCTCGACTACTGTTGCGGGTTAACCCGGTCGCTACCGCTCCCGGTACTGACCTCGTGCTAAGATGACCGTCCTACTCATGATACCGGGTGAACACAAAACGATTTATCGCTGCGAAAGGTGCGACCGCGAGACGGCGCACGTCATCGAATCGATGGACGAGGACAACCGTCTGCATCATTCCTGCTGGGATTGTGTGGCGCGGGATGAGAAGCGATTCAATCAAAAACCCGGGTGGCGAAGAGCGAATCGTACGCGTCGTTATGCGCGCTTGTAGGTACGCAAGCCTCCGGCGTGATCATAACCAGGCACTTCGCGGGAGTTCGTACCTAAAGTTCGGGGTGGTTAAGGGAGCGGCACTCCGGAGGAGTGCGTACCGAACGCTCCGTGCCTACCGATTTTAGCGGCGGTGAGTGTGGCTGACGTGCTGAGTCTCTTCCCACTTGTGACCGTCGGCGGCAAGTAACTCCTCAGCTTCCTTCGGACCCCACGAACCAGCTTCGTAATTTGGAAAATCTGGCGGAGAAGCCTCAGCCCAGGCCTTTTGAATCGGGGCCACGACGGCCCAGCCCGCTTCAACCTGGTCGGCTCGCTGAAACAGCGTCGCGTCACCCAGCATGCAATCGTGCAAGAGTCGTTCGTAACCGGTGGCTGAGACGTTGCCAAAATAATCTTCGTAATTAAACTCCATGTCGACGGCGCCGAGTTTCAGTACTGGTCCCGGGACCTTCGCGCCGAAACGAAGTGATACTCCCTCGTCTGGTTGGATGTGCAAAACCAGACGATTGCTGGTCAGTTGATCAACCGGCGTATCGCGGAACAGCATGAAGGGCGCGCGTTTGAAAGTAATTGAGATCTCGGTATCGCGAGCCGCGAGCCGCTTGCCCGTGCGCAGATAAAAAGGAACGTCGGCCCAGCGCCAGTTGTCGATCAAAAGTTTCAGCGCGACGAATGTGTCAACGCTTGAATCAGGGGCCACGTTGGGCTCGCTGCGGTACGCGGGGACTGTCTGGCCGTCAATCAACCCGGCGCCGTATTGACCGCGAACGGATCGCCGGGCGGCCTCGTCCGGCGGCGGACATTGGATCGCGTGCAGGACCTTCGCCTGCTCATCGCGAACTGCGTTGGCTTTAAACGAAATGGGTGGTTCCATCGCCGTCAGCGTTACCAACTGCAAGAGGTGGTTAGGCACCATGTCGCGCAGCGCGCCGGCCTGCTCGTAATAATGACCACGCTGCTCAACACCGACTTTTTCCGCTGCCGTAATTTGCACACTATCGATGTAGCGGCGATTCCAAATCGGTTCGAAGATGCCGTTACCGAAACGAAATACCATGATGTTCTGAACTGTCTCTTTGCCGAGGTAATGATCGATTCGGTAAATCTGATCTTCACGAAGCACCTGCATCAGCTCTTGATTTAGTTGTTTTGCAGAGTCAACGTCAGAACCGAACGGCTTCTCGATCACGATCCGGCTGAAATGCCCATCTGCTTCTTCCGTAAGGTTGGCAGCGCCCAGCTTTTCGACGACGGGCGCAAAGTACTGCGGCGCAGTCGCTAAATAAAAAATGCGATTTCCCTGTGCATTTCGCTCACCGTCGATTTTCTCGATCGCCGTCTTCAGCGCTGAATAGGTTTGGTCGTCATCAAAATCACCGGCCAGGTAATGAAGCCGTTCAGCCAGCCAGTTCCAAATTTCCGTTTCGACTTCTTCGGTGGCGAACTGGTTCATGTCATCACGCAGACGCGTCCGAAATTCTTCGTCGTGCATTTCCGCACGCGCCAGCCCGATAACGGCGAAGTTGTCTGAAAGCAATTTGGCTTTCTTCAGATTGTAGAGCGCCGGAATAAGTTTTCTTTTGGTGAGGTCGCCGGCGGCGCCAAAGATAACCAGGATGCATGATGGATTAGTGTCAGGTTTCACTTGATTAGTCATTGCTTGGGCATATGAGTCAGTACCATCCGCGTCAGCGGATGGGATAAGGGGTTTTCCTGGACCCACCTGCTGACGCAGGTGGTACTGACTTCAGAATCTGTCAACCCTTCGCCTTCGGTTCCAGGTGCCCGCCAAACTTTTGTCGCATAGCCGAGAGAATTTTTTCGGCGAAGGTGTGTTCCTGGCGAGAACGAAATCGCGTATAGAGCGCGGCGCTCAGCACTTCAGCCGGCACCGCTTCTTCGATCGCGGCCTGGATGGTCCAGCGCCCTTCGCCGGAATCCTGCACAAACCCGCTATAATTTGCCAGCTCAGGATCTTCAACCAAAGCCATGGCGGTCAAATCCAGAAGCCAGGAGGAAACCACGCTGCCACGCCGCCAGACTTCAGCAATGTCTGCGACGTTCAGGTTGTAACGAATATCCTCGGGCAATTGAGTCGAGTTGGCGTTGCGAAAAATATCGAAGCCTTCGGCGTAAGCCTGCATTAGTCCATATTCGATCCCGTTGTGCACCATCTTTACGAAATGGCCGGCGCCCGACGGACCGCAATACAAGTAGCCATCTTCGACTGTTCCGGAAAGTTCCTCGCGCCCCGGCGTGCGCGTGATGTCTCCGCGACCCGGCGCCAGGGTTTTGAAAATTGGATCGAGGTGGCGCGCGACCTCTTCCGGTCCACCAATCATCATGCAATAGCCACGCTCGAGTCCCCAGACGCCGCCGCTGGTTCCGACATCGACGTAATTGATGCCTTTGTCTTTCAAGGCCTTCGCCCGGCGCGCGTCGTCTTTAAAATAAGAGTTGCCGCCGTCGATGATGATGTCTCCGGAGTCGAGACGTTGAGCGAGATCATTTACCGTCTTTTCCGTGGCATCTCCCGCGGGCACCATAATCCAAATTGCGCGGGGTGGGTTGAGCTTCGCAATCAGATCGTCGAGCGCAGCTGCGCCAATCGCGCCTTCATCGGCAAGTTTCTTTACGTTGTCGGCACTGACATCCCAAACGACGCATTCGTGTCCGCCACGCATGAGCCGGCGAACCATGTTCGCGCCCATGCGGCCCAGTCCAATCATTCCCAGTTGCATCTTCAAGTCCTTTTTAGGTTTCTCTGTGCAACTCTGTGGATCTCTGAGTCTCTGTGGTGAAAAGGCCTTTACCACAGAGGCACAGAGATCGCACAGAGGACCACAGAGAAAACTTCAACCTAATGCCTCATTTATCGCTTTCCCAAGTTTCGCCAGGCCGGCAGCGACATCCGCGCCCAAATGCACACGCAGCGCCCGACGGCCGCGTTCGTTCAGCACTTCAAAATCGCCGCGGGCCTGTGCGGCTTTGACGATGCCAAAAGTATATTTCTGATCCGGCACCGGCAAATCCTTCGCATCATCGCAGGTCACCTGGAGAAAGACCCCGCTGTTTGGTCCACCTTTGTACGCCTGTCCGGTCGAGTGCAAAAATCGCGGTCCGAATCCCAGACAAGTCGCCACGCGCTTTTGGTCGCGGACCACGGTGCGCGCGCGCTGTAACGACTGCTCATGGTCGTCATTCATCTCAACATAAGCGAGCAGCGCAAAGTAATCGCGCTCTTTCAATCGATCAAGATGCGCTTTCAGATAGCCATCCAATGATCGTTTGGTGGCGGCGTCCTGCAAGGCCGCAGCGTTTTTCTCGTTGGCGAACAGCTTAACGCCTTCGCTTTCAAAGAAGGGAGCTTCAGCCGGCAGCGATCCAGTCTGCTCATATTCTTCAGTCAGCTTTCGCGTGGCGAGTTTGCTGGCTTCCACGTCCGGTTGATCGAACGGATTGATGCCGATGATTGAACCGGCCACTGCGGTGGCGATCTCCCAACGAAAAAACTCCTGGCCCAAATTGTAGACATCGGTGATTGAAATCGAGATTACCGGGTGGCCCGCAGTTTCAAGTTCGGCGATGGCCGTGTCTTGCACCGCATCGGCTGCCGTCTCCGAACGCAGGTAAACAAACACGCGGTCGTCGCCGTAAACCTCAAGACGTCCAGGTGTTTCACGATCTACGGGAATAACTCCGTGGCCGTTCTTACCAGTTGACTCGGCGATTAGCTGTTCCATCCACGCGCCGAGATCGTGAATTTCCGGTGATGTGATAACGGTCAGCTTGTCCCGGCCCTGTTTGTGGGCTGTGCCGAGCACCGCGCCCAGAATTACACCGGGATTGTTTTTCGGCGAGACATCAGCGCCGCACGCGTTAACCATCGCGTTTGTGCGATCGAGAAACTTCGCCACGTCGATGCCCGCCGCCGCCGCTGGTACCAGGCCAAAGTCGGAAAGCGCTGAGTACCGCCCGCCAATCGTCGGCACGCCGAGGAATATCTTACGAAAGCGATCGCGCTCAGCCTCCTGACGCAACTTTGAGCCGGGATCGGTAATAGCAACGAATCGACTGCCGGCCTGGTCTTCGCCGACGGCGTCTTTTGTGCGCGCGAAAAAATATTGCTTGAAGATATTCGGCTCGAGTGTCGTGCCTGACTTGCTGGAAACGATGAACAAGGTATTCGCGAGATCGATTTTGTGCTCGAACGATTTGACCTGTGCGGGATCCGTTGAATCCAGCACGTGAAGTTCGGGAAAGCCCTCAATCTTTCCGAAAGACTTGCTGATTACCTCCGGGCAAAGGCTCGAACCTCCCATGCCCAACAGCAGCAAGTGGGCGAAGCCCGCGTCCCTAACTTCAGCCGCGAAATTCGTGAAGCGACGAATGGTCTGCTGCTGTTCGCCGGCAATGTTCAGCCAGCCCAGCCATTTATTCTCGTCACTGTCGGTCCAGATTGAAGCGTCCTGCTGCCAAAGCCTGCGAACTTTGTCGTTCCGGTCCCAATCATCGAGAGCTTTTTCGACATCCGTCGCCAACTCGCGGGGCAGGGACAGATTCTGTTGATTGATTTTGGAATCGATGACGGCCTCCTGCGGGTTAGGGCGCGGTTGCCGAACGCGCGTTGACTAAACTTCGGAGGCTTTCAGTGTAAGGTGCGCGAGCGACGCCGCGATCGGTGATGATCGCCTCAATCAACTCGTGCGGGGTAACGTCAAAAGCAAAATTATGGACCGGCACTTCATCGGGTGTGAGTTGCACTTCGCGCAGATGGGTAACTTCCCTGGCGTCGCGGTGCTCAATTGGGATGTCTTCGCCGGTGGCCGTCGCCAGATCGACTGTGGATACCGGAGCGGCGACATAAAAGGGGATGTTGTGCTGCCTGGCCAGCACCGCCACCATATAGGTTCCGATTTTGTTGGCGGCGTCTCCATTCGCGGCAATGCGATCGGCGCCCACGACGACGCAATCAACTTTGCCTTGCTTCATCACATGGCCGGCCATGTTGTCGGTGATTACGGTGACCGGAATATTGTCTTTCGCTAATTCCCAGGCGGTCAGCCGGGCGCCCTGCAGAAACGGTCGGGTCTCATCGGCAATCACGGCCACTTTTTTACCGGCGTCAATCGCGCCGCGAATCACGCCCAGCGCCGTGCCGTAATCGCCGGCGGTGGCGAGTGCGCCCGCGTTGCAATGCGTCAGGACTGTGGCGCCATCAGCAATCAGTTCGCCGCCAAACCGTCCCAGCGCGCGGTTCGCGTCAAGGTCTTCCTGAAAGATTAATAATGCTTCGGCAGTGAGCCGGTTCTTGATCTCCTCGACGTCATGGACTTTTTCGGCTTTGGCTTTGGCGATCACTCCGCGCATGCGCTCGACCGCCCAAAAGAGGTTCACCGCGGTGGGCCGGGTTGCTTCCATCACCTTGCACATGAATTTGAAATCAAATTCCAGATCGGCAACTGAGGTTCCCACTGATTGGCTGGCGCCGAGCGCCAAACCCATCGCCGCCGAAACGCCAATCGCGGGCGCGCCGCGAACCACCATTTTTTTGATGGCGTCAGCAACTTCTTCATAAGAGCGTAGGGTCAGGTATTTTTCTTCGGTGGGAAGCAGGCGCTGGTCGATCATGCGCACTCCTTCACTGGTCCATTCGACGGTTTTTATCATTTTGGCCTAAGGTCTGTTTCGTTTGAATAATTTTGGTGAATCTTACTTGGTCGATCGCCTTGAGGCAACGACGGCTGATGTCGCGCGCCGCGCAGCCTGGCAAGGTGGCCCGGGCGTCCCCGCCCGTGAATACACGCGCAAGATGCGCGTGCCACTTTAAAAACGCGGAACTACGCCGTGGCTCCCTCAGCGGAATTCAGCTGCTGGGCGATCTCGCGAATTTGCAGAGTGTGCCGCCCTTCATGACTCGCACAAAACAACATCCATTGATAAACGTTGATTGGACCGAGCACGGGATGCGTCTGCACGACTTGTCCGAGGGCGAATCCGTCGCCGGTGAGAAATGCTGTCCGCAGGTTTGCTCGCGCTTGCTCCAGGTCCGTCCAGGCGGTCTCGGCATCGACGTCGGTTCGCGGGCGAATCGCTTCCGGCGCTTCCACCTTTCGAGAGCGATCGAGAATCCTTTCAATAGGGATTGTCCCGGAGACTGAAGTTGTTTCCGTCTCCTGCGCGAGGCCGTTTGCCTGTGCGTCGGCGATCCATTTGCCGACTCCGGCGGCCACCCGCTTCTCGACAATCGTTAAATGATCCAGGACCTGGGCCACTGACCACTGGTTGGCTGTGGGTTGTGTGTTGCGGGCCGCGGCCGGAATTGAATCTATGGCAGTCCGCAGTTCGTTTCGTTGGCTGTCGAGAAAGTTAATCACTTCTTCGGTTCTGGGATGCATGGTGTCTCCTTTTTTCTTTCAAGTATCACTAAAGGAAAGCGAAGGTCAAACGAGCAAATCAAAGGTTCGCGAATTTAAGAATTTTGGTAGTGAGACGAATTGTAGCTTCCCTATGCAAGGCTGTGGTCCTCTGTGTCGACGAGTGTCAGAACCGCGAGCGGTAGCGACCAGATCAAGACGCAATTGAGTCGAATCACGAACGTTTTCAAATGTATCGCTTGATCCGGTCGCTACCGCTCGCGGTTCTGACACGATCGTGAACAACGCGAATGTTCAGTTTCGAATCTTTTGACTTCATTCGCTACGCATGTTACTTTGCCGCCACTTCAGCGGAACGAGAACGTTCCGAGTTCTTTTCAGAGCGTTCAGGTGCCTCGCATAAAAGCGGGGAGAATAGGGAAGCGGGTGAGAATCCTGCGCGGTCGCGCCACTGTGAATGACTTCGCGCAATCTTAGCGGAGCAAAGTCAGGAGACCTGCCAGAACGTTTTTGCAGCTTAACGAATGCCCGCGAAAAGGCGTTCAGGCCGCAGTGGGAATTCTGCTCTCCGAAAAAGATCCCGTCGCCTGCCTGCCCTTTCCCGGCAGAAGAGGTGAAGGGATTTTGAATTTTCAAGCCAGAGGTTTTTCTCTGTGTGATCTCTGTGGAACTCTGTGCCTCTGTGGTGAGGTTTCGCCGCGGAAAGTTGACCACAGAGACACCGAGGGTCACCGAGACTTCACAGAGAGAATCAAGCTGGGTCTGGTCATCCTTCTTTCGTTACTCAGCCTAACCGTTTCGTGCTCACGCCGGTCGAACCAGAATGCTCAGCAAGCGCCAACGCGCGAAGTCACCGACGAAGCCGGCCGCCGTCTGCGTCTGCCTGAGAAGATCGATCGGATCGTCTCGCTCGCGCCGAACCTGACTGAAATTGTCTATGCAGTGGGCGCCGGCGAACAGTTGGTTGGCGACACGGAATACTGCGATTACCCGGCGGCCGCGAAGAGCGTGGCCAAAATTGGCGACACGATGCACCCGAGTGTCGAGCGCATCATTGCTTTGAAGCCACAGATCGTTCTGGTGTCCACGGCTTCGCAACTCGAAGCTTTCACGAAGCAACTCGATCAACAGAACATCACGGTTTACGTTACCAATCCGCAGAGTCTGGAAGACGTCTTTCGATCCATTCAAACGCTCGGCGACCTGTTTGGCCATCATGATTGGACCACGACCATGGTCGCAGAGTTGCGCACGCGCGCTGCCGCTGTGGAAGTCGCAACCAAAACAGTGAAGCCGGTGAAGGTTTTCTATCAGGTTTCCGATGAACCTCTTTACACCATCGGTCGTGACGCTTTTCTTACGGATTTGATTCGCCGCGCCGGTGGAGTCTCGGTGACCGCGGATGTGCCGGGCGCCTTCCCGAGATACAGCGACGAGGCGGCGCTGGCGGCCAAGCCGGAAGCCATCATTCTCCCGTCCGGCGGAGCGATGGCGACTGCGAATTCGAAAGCGGCGCCGGCGCTTAAGAACTCACCGGCAGTGCTGAACAATCGAATTTACAAGATTGACGAAAACCATTTGCAGCGGCCTGGCCCAAGACTGGTTGACGGATTGGAAGAAATGGCCCGGGCGTTACATCCGGAGGTCGCTTCGCAGTTCGGCCCGGCAGTTAGTGAAAAACGTTAAGCGGACAGAATGAACAGGACAGAATCAATCCAATCGGGATGTACAACTTTTGACCGGTTCTGCGGCTTTGCCGCCGCACACTGTGGAAAGCCTCCGGCTTTCCGGGGTTCAGTTTTTCAGACCTGCGGCGAGGCTGAGCCTCGCCGCAGTTAGAGAACACAGTTAAAGAACCAAAGCCCAGCGGTAAGGCAGAGCCTTACCGCCATGTTGCTGCGGCAAAGCCGCATGACACTTGATAGTCAAACGCTTCAAGAAAATGCCCAGGATCAAATCAAATCTTAGCCGCACGCTGATTGCTTGCGGTCTGCTCCTGGGCGCTCTGCTAATCGTGATTCTGTTGGCAGCGGTCATCGGCAGTCAGCGTCTGCCTTTGCAGGCGTCGGTCTGCGCGCTGATTGGCGCTGACTGCGGACTTTCTTCAGACCAGACGGCAATCCTGTTCGACATTCGGCTGCCACGAATTCTTCTGGCCGGCCTGGTGGGAACTTGTTTGGCAACTGCGGGCGCTGGATATCAGGCTTTGCTGCGGAATCCGCTTGCTGAACCATACCTGCTCGGCGTTTCGAATGGCGCAGCAGTGGGAACGATGACGGCGCTGGTTTTCTTTGGTACGCATGAATGGAGCCGCCCGGTGTTCGCGTTCGCCGGGGCCCTGATCGCTTCGTTTGTGGTGTATCAACTCGCTCGCGGGCGTGCGGGCGCGACGCCCGATCGTCTGGTTCTCGCCGGCGTAATCGTCACCACCTTTCTTTCTTCGGCGATCGTTTTCATCACGACTTTGATGGACGCCACGCGCATTCGATCGTTCACCTTCTGGCTGCTGGGCGATTTATCAGGAACCACCAGCAGTTTGCTGATGGTGACCTTCGGAGCGGCGATTGTTGGCGTCCTGGTGCTCGCGCTGAACGCGCGTTCGCTAAATCTGATGATGCTGGGTGAGCGCGACGCATTCGATTTGGGCGTCGAAGTAAGTCGCGTGCGCCTGACCGTTTTCATTGCGGCCAGCCTTTTGGTTGGAGCGTCGGTCGCCTCCAGCGGATCGGTCGGTTATGTCGGCCTGGTGGTGCCACATTTGGTGCGACTTTCGTTTGGCAGCGACAACCGTCTGGTAATTGTCGGTGCGGCGCTGGCAGGCGCAGCGTTTGTGATCATCGCCGATACCGTCGCCCGCACCGTCATAGCGCCACGCGAACTGCCCGTCGGTGCGATTACGGCGCTGATTGGCGCGCCTTTGTTCATTTATTTGTTGCGCCGGAAATAGATTTCGCTATGGCAAAGAAGACCCTTCTGAGTTGGAGCAGCGGCAAGGACAGCGCGTGGGCGCTCCACATCTTGCGACGAACACCTGACCTGGAGGTGGTCGGACTGATGACGACAATAAATAAAGTCCATCAGCGAGTGGCCATTCATGCGGTACGGCTCGAGCTCCTGCAAAGCCAGGCAGAGGCTCTGGGTCTGCCGGTGCAGGTCATCGATCTGCCCAGTCCCTGCACAAATGCTCAATACGAAGCGGCGATAGGGAGATTTGTTGAAGAGTCGAAACGTCGCGGCATTGAATACATGGCCTTCGGCGACTTGTTTCTCGCAGACATCAAAGAATATCGAGAAGCGAAATTGGCCGGCACCGGAATCAGTCCGCTCTTTCCGCTCTGGCTGGCGCCGACTGATCGTCTGGCGACGGAAATGATTTCGCAAGGCTTGCGGGCCGTCGTCACCTGTGTAGATCCGCAGCAGTTACCCCTCAGCTTTGCGGGACGTGAATTCAACGAACAGCTCCTGGCTGATTTGCCAAATCATGTCGATCCTTGTGGGGAGCGGGGCGAGTTTCACACTTTCGCCTTCGACGGACCGATGTTTGAAAAGCCCGTGCACATTGAATTGGGTGCGGTCGTGGAACGCGACGGATTTGGTTATGCGGACGTGTTGCCGGCTGGAGACTTTTCTGTAGCCCAGGCGTTTACGCCTGGGTGAGAAGCCGTTGGGGATGATTAAAGCCCCATTAATGGGGCTTTCGATAACTACCGCTTTCCCATCCCAGGCGTAAACGCCTGGGCTACTGAAAGGCATTCAAATTGGGCACTACCGGGTGGAAAACCACGGCGCACCGCTTTTGAACTGAAGGGAAAGTTTTGCTCGAAGCCAACAACATCACTATTCGCTACGACGATCGCCGCGCGGTGGAAGGTGTTTCATTGCGCGTTGAGCCGGGCGAAGTGATCTCGATTGTCGGCCCAAACGGAGCCGGGAAATCGACGCTGCTGCGGTCTTTGAACGGGAGCGTTCCGTTAAGCTCCGGCCAGGTTCTGCTTGATGAGCGTCCAATCGCGACCTATTCGCGTCGCGCTGTCGCCCGAAGAATCGGGGTCGTCGCCCAGGAAGCTGAGCTGCGTTTCCCCGTAACGGTAATGGAGTTTGTGCTGGGCGGCCGGTTTGCCTGGTCCAGCTCCTGGAGTTGGGAAAACGTCCGCGACCTTGAGATTGTGAATGAGGTTTTGCGTCAAACCGAACTCGACAGCTTTGCCGATCGGCTGATGAACGAGATGTCAGGCGGCGAGCGCCAGCGTGCGGTGCTGGCCCGAGCGCTCGCGACCGAGGCGAAATGTTTTCTACTGGATGAGCCGACCGCTAATCTCGATCTGGCGCATCAGGCGGCCATGCTCAGACTGGTACGAAATCGTTGCGATCGCAGGGACGCCTCTGCAGTGGTGGTTACTCATGACTTAAATCTCGCTGCAGAATTTGCCGACCGCGTGATGCTCTTGAAAGATGGTCGCGCGATCGCGTCTGGCCCACCGCATGAGGTTCTGACACCAGAGTTACTGCAAGAGATTTTTGCCCTGCAAATCCTGGTTGATGCGCACCCGATTTCAGGAGCGCCCCGAATTACGCCCGTACACGAAAGACACGCATGAAGGATAAAGAATCGACGATGAAAAGAATTATCTTTGGCGGAGTGACGTTTAGCGTGAAGTAGGGAGGAATGCCTGGAACTGGGAGCGCGGGCGCCCTCGCCCGCACCCTTCGCTCAAGTCTCCGAGAGTGTTGGCGGCAATTCGCGCTTCGCGCTCATTGCGGGCGAGGGCGCCCGCGCTCCCAGTTTGAACAGGCTCGCTCCAATTAGATCGATTTGTTTCTCAGAATGCGGCGAGCGATTAACCGGCCCGGCCACCTAAGGCACCGCCCGCCAGAAACACTACACCCAGCCCAACGTGGATGATGTGATCTACTTTGCCAAGTGTCAGCATCTCACCCACGTGAAATAAATGTTCGGGGCCCGTTCCCATAAACCAGCCGGCGCAACCCAGCAACAGATAGACGATGCCGAAGATCAGGCAGAATCCTTTTGCAGCTCCATAGCTGCCGGCAAATCCAAAGTAGAGAGCGATTGCGCCTGAGACCAGGTGGACCAAATTATGAGCCGGCATCAGGTGCGCGCCAAGCAAATGAGGGGCAACAAACCCGGCGACACCGACAATCACCAATACGATGCCGAGAAGTTTGCACACAGTTTTCGCCATTATTCTCCTCCAATCAGGAAGTGTGAAGGTGCGACACTACTTTCAAAAAAGCGAAAGTTCGCTGTTCAAAACCGAGGGGTCAATAAGGATGCGCGGATTGTACATCAAACCGGGAAAGTAATCACAGAGGTTTTGTGGAAAAAACACCGCTCTCGCATTATTTGATCTTTGTAGCTTCGGGAGTATAATTCGCGCAATCAGATAAGCCATCGTGCAAGGGGGTAGCGACCATGAGGTCTTCTGTCGCGTTCTTTCTTGCCCTGACCATCTTCACCTCGGGATCCATTCGGGGCCAAGCTCCGTCTCGGAGAGCCAATCAGGGCGACGCCAGCAAACCACGTAACGACACTCTGAAAATATGTCAGGGCGTTCCCATCCCCGATGGGTACGTGATCATTGCTTACATGACTTCAACGGCCTGTCCACATGGCGCCTACCTGCTCAAAAAGCAGAACGATTATGAGAGCTCGTTAGCGGTGAATGGCAATGCCACGCGGCCGGTGGCAGATTCGCCAGTGCCGGCGAGTAAGACAGGCGCGGCGGCGGCGAAATCAACACCGCCGGGAAGAGGCACCTCGACCCAGGCGTCGCGAAAATCCACGTCTACAGCCAAAGTATCTTCAGATCCGCGATCATCAGCGACGAAGCAAACCGGAGATGCGGGAGTTTCTGCGTCGGTAACGCGACCGCGCCGCGTGGGTAGCGTCGGTGGCGGGGCGGGCACTTCGCCGCAAAGCACGACTCAAACACAAAGCGTCGCCGCGTCACAGGGTCAGGGGCAAACTCAATTGGCCCAGGCGGAGAGCCCCGAGTTGCCGCAAGGACCGCCTTCGTTAATCGGCAGCCAAAAGACATCGGCTACGGGTCCACCAACATTGGGAAAAATGGGTGCGCCGCCCCCGGCTCCGGCGGAGAATGGTAAATCAGACGCGGCTGCCCAATCTGGTCAGGCCGGCCCGGAAGAAGTAGGAGAGGGCGACGTGTTGAAAGTGGAAACGTCGTTGGTCACGGTCCCGGTCAGCGTGCTCGATCGCCAGGGACGGTTTATCTCGAATCTTAAGCAGGACGACTTTCACATCTTCGAAAACGGAGTCGAGCAGACCGTCGCTTACTTCGAGCCGGCGGAAAAGCCTTTCACGGTAGCCCTGGTTTTGGACACGTCCGCCTCGACCCACTTTCATCTCGACGAAATTCGCGCAGCTGCAATGGAATTCGCTAAACAGTTGCGGCCGCAAGACCGGGTGCTGATTGTGAGCTTTAATGACGAAGTATTGCTCCTGACTGAAGCGACGAACGACCTCAGCCTGGTCGAAACCGTGATCGAAGAGGGTGTGAATACCGGCAGCTCGACGCGGCTATATGATGCCGTCGATCTGACGATTAGAGAGAGGTTGAACAAAATCAAGGGCCGCAAGGCGATAGTCCTTTTCACCGATGGCGTTGACACCTCGAGTCAACAAGCAACGTATCTCAGCACGCTCCGCGAGGTCGAGGAACTCGACGCGCTCATCTATCCCGTTCAGTACGACACCAGTGATTACCTCAACGCGATACAGGGCAACGGCACGGTCACAGTCACGACCACCAGCAGGGGGCTGTTTGGCATTGGAAGTTCGACACAAACCTATAACGTGCCTATGAATAACGGGAATATTGGCAACAATGGCGTCCCCATACCGGGCTCAACGAAGGCTGACTACGATCGCGCAGATCGATACCTGCATGCTTTGGCAGACAAGACTGGCGGCCGCTTGTATCAGGCAAATGACCCCAAGCAGTTGGCGGACGCGTTTTCGAGAATCGCCGAAGAGTTACGTCGCCAGTACAGTCTTGGTTATTACCCGAAAGCCGAGAATGCGGAAGGCGCCGACGGCCGTCGTCAAATCAGAGTTAAAGTAAAGCAATCAAACCTGGCGGTGAAAGCGCGGGACAGTTATACGAAAGCTTCGCCCGCGAGTCCGAACAAGTAGACCGGAAAACTTGTGAAAAATCACGCGCAAGATGCGCGTGCCACTTCCAGGGAAAGTACCAAGGAAAAATGGAGGGTGCTGGCATGTTGAAAAATCTATCGTTCCAAAAACGGTTTCGCCGGGGAAATGCGTTGCCACGTTTGGCAATCTCGGCGGCGTTGTTGCTGCTGCTCACGGCCACCGCGAGCGCTTATACAATCGTGTTTCGCAGTGGTCAGCGATTAGAAATACCTGATCAGTTTACGGTGACCAACACAACGTTGACCTACGAGATTTCGCCAGGCTTCAACAAGACCCTCATTCTCAGCATAATTGACGTGGCGAAGACTGAGCGGGTGAATGGTGAAGCGCCCGGCAGTTTCTTCAAACACCGTGAGTTGGCTACTGCCTCGGCGCCCGACCCGACGCGTGAACCAGCGACCAGGGCCGTGAAAACTTTAACTAATATTGACCTTGACTCGGTTCGTCAGCGGCGGGTCGAAAGCGAGCAAGCCTATGAGGCGCGGCGGAAACAATTGGGATTGCCCACGGTCGCGGAAACACGGATGCGTCAGGAAGCAGAGAGCGCCGAGTTGCGAGAACAAATTCGCCAGGATGCCTTTAACAAGCGGCAGGAAGAAAGTTATTGGCGCGGGCGCGCCCGGCAACTGCGCACAGAGATCGCGGCGCTTGATACTCAGATCAATTATTTGCGCGGACGCATTGGCGAGATGAATCAATCCTCACTGAACAACCAGAGCATCATCACTGGTGTCTATCCCATATGGCCCAACAACCGGCCGTGGCTCGGAAACGGGCAATGGGGCATTTATCCGAATGGGTATCCGAACGGCTACCCGTATCCTAATGGTTACCCCAATGGCTATCCCAACGGGTATCCGCAGGGTCGGCTTCCCGGATACCGGCCGGCGCGGCCTCCGTACGGTTTGGGCTATCCGAACGGCTATGGCTATCCCAACGGACCGTACGACAATTCGGCCAATACCCAGCAGCAGTCTGATTTGACTTACCGGCTGGACGACTTGCTCGTGCGGCGGGCAGGTCTGGTGTCCCAGTGGCAAACGCTGGAAGACGAAGCGCGCGACGCGCGTGTTCCGCAGGTGTGGCTGGAACCTTGATTGTCAGTTGTCATTAGTCCGTAGTCAGTTGTTAAGATACATAACTGACAACTGACCACGGACGACTGACCAATGGCTAACGATTGGGAAACCATCATCGGGCTGGAAGTTCACGCCCAACTAAACACTGAATCAAAGATTTTTTGTGGGTGTTCGACTCGTTTTGGCGACGAGCCGAACGCCAACACTTGCCCGGTGTGCCTTGGCTTGCCGGGGGCGCTGCCGGTTTTGAACCGCCGCGTGATTGAGCTGGGCGCGCGCGCAGCGCTGGCGCTCGGCCTGCACGTCAACGGCGTTTCAATTTTCGCCCGCAAGAATTATTTCTATCCTGACCTGCCCAAGGGCTATCAAATCTCGCAATACGACCAACCGTTTTCAGCCAACGGTACTCTGGAAATCATGACGGCAGATCGTGACGAGGCCGGTCACGCGCACGATTGGAAGCCGATGACGATAAACATTACCCGGCTTCATCTCGAAGAAGATGCCGGCAAGAACGTGCATGAAGGCCTACCCGATGTCGATCGGTTTTCTTACATCGACTTGAATCGCGCGGGCACGCCCCTGGCTGAGATTGTGACTGAGCCTGACTTTCGTTCTTCCTGGCAAGCTTACGATTACGTCAATCACGTACGGCGCGCGTTGCAGTGGGTGGGCGCTTCGGAAGCTGACATGGAAAAGGGCAACCTGCGTTGCGAAGCGAACGTTTCGGTGCGCCGGAAAGGCGATCCCAAATTCGGCACTAAAGTCGAGCTGAAGAATTTGAACTCAGTCCGTTTCATGCAGAAAGCCATCGAGTTCGAAGTCGAACGGCACATCAGAACCCTCGAGGGAGGTGGACATTTGGTGCAGGAGACGCTCCTGTGGGACGAGCGGCTCAGCGAGACCCGGCCGATGCGCTCGAAAGAGGAAGCGCACGACTATCGATATTTTCCCGAGCCTGATTTGCCGCCGTTGGTGGTGAGTACTGAATTTGTCGAACAGGTGCGCCAGGCGATGCCGGAACTTCCCGGTCCGCGCGCCAAACGTTTTTCTGAGCAGTTTGGTCTGTCATTCACAGACGCTTCACAATTGACCGCTGAACGTTCGTTGGCCGATTACTACGAAGCGGCGGTCGAGGCGAGCGGCGGAAACGCCCGCGGAACGGCGAACTGGATTCGCTCGGAACTCTCGCGCGAGCTGGAAAATGCCGGGTTGACCGCCGGCAAGTCGCCGGTCGCGGCCGCTGAGTTAGGGGCGCTCGTGCGCATGATCGATGAGGGAAAGATCAGCGGCAAGCAGGGCAAGGAAGTTCTGACCGAAATGTTTGCCAGCGGAAAATCAGCCACAGCCGTCGTCGCAGAACGCGGCATGGTCCAGGTCAGCGATACCGGCGAAATCGATCGCGTTATCGATGAAGTCATTGCGGCCAGTCCGAACCAGCTGGAACAGTATCGCGCCGGCAAAGAGACCTTGTTCGGATTCTTCGTGGGCCAGGTGATGAAAGCTTCGAAGGGGAAAGCCAATCCGAAAGTGGTCAACGAGCGGCTGAAGGAAAAGTTGAAGTAATTTGGAGTGCGCCGGCAGAGCGAAGCGGCGACGGCGCTTTGGATTGTGCTCAATGTGGGATCGTGCTCGACGTGGCTCAGCCACCTGATGTGCGGTAAGGCTCCGCCTTACCGTCAAACCGTTTCCCCTCTGGCTACTCGCGGATTCGAGGCGCAGCCTCGAATCCGCGAGACTAAATTTATTAGATCTTCACGGAAAGGCGGAGCCTTTCCGCACATCAGGCGGCAAAGCCGCGGCAGTAATCAATGGACCTCAAGAACAAAACCGCAATCGTCACGGGTGGGACCAAGGGCATCGGCCGCGGGATTGCCGAAGCTTTGCTCCGCGAAGGCCTCCAGGTTTGCATCAGCGCCCGCCATCAGGACGAGATTGATCAAGCGTTAAAGCAGTTGAATTCGTCGGGCGATGCGCGAGCGATTGGACATGTCTGTGATGTGCGCGACTACGATCAAGTCAAAGCCTTGATCGCGAACACCGTCAAAGAACTGGGCGGCCTGGACATTCTCATCAACAACGCGGGTATTGGTATTTTCGAAAGCGTCGAACAGACCTCGCCCGAAGACTTTCGCGCGGTGCTGGAAACGAATCTGTTCGGCGTTTTCTATTGCTGCCACGAAGCGATCCCGGTGATGAAGCAGCGGGGTGGCGGTTATATCATCAACATTTCTTCGCTGGCCGGCGCTAATCCACACCCGCGCATGGCTGCCTACAACGCCTCGAAGTTTGGTCTCAACGGATTCAGCGAAGCGTTGATGCAGGAAGTGCGTCACGACAACATCAAGGTCAGCTACATCATGCCCGGTTCGGTGAACACGGAATTCGGCGGAGATTCTCCCAGCGATGAAAAAAGCTGGCAACTGATGCCAAAGGACATTGCTCGTGTGGTTTTGGATTTACTTCAGCATGACGATCGCTCGCTGCCGAGCCGCGTTGAGATTCGGCCGAGCAAGCCGCCAAAGCGATAACAATGAGATACGCGCGTTCGGGATTTTTCTTTATGTGCCTGCTGTTGACCTCAGGCGCGCTCCTTCACGCACAGCCGGCATCGCCTTCGCCGACTCCCGCAAAAACATTAACCGCCGAACAGTTGACTGAGCTTGCCGAGTCTGATCGACTGGCGGCCAAAGTTGTCGAGCTTCATAAACAGGGAAAGTATGACGAGGCGATGCCGCTCGCCGAACGGCAGGTCGCGATTCGCGAGAAGATCCTGGGACCTAATGACGGCGGCACTGCCGCCGCCTGGATCAATCTTGCCGAGCTGTACTTTGCCAAAAAGAATTACACCGAGGCCGAAAAATTATATCAACGCATTCTGTCTGCTTATGAAGCTGCTTTCGGCGCCAACCATCTTAACAACTCAATGATCGTTGAGCGCCTGGCCCTGATTGAATATTTGCGAGGAAGTTTCACGGAAGCTGAAACCTTTTACGCGCGGGCGCTGATGATTCAGGAGCGCGCCCACCCGGAAGACCACTCTGACGTGGCTCAAGCTGCCTTGAACCTGGGGGAGTATTATCGGAGTCGCAGGGCCTACAGCAAAGCTGGACCACTATTTCTTAGAGCCATTGCCATCAACGATAAAGTGCTGCCGAGAGACGATCCCGCCGTAGGTCAAGCCGTACAGCGCTATAGATGTTTTCTCTATGAAAGCGAGGGAGTGGTCAACGCTGAAAAGAAGCTTAGTGAACTTGCGAAATCCCGGGGCCCGTCGCAGCCACCAGCAAGTGGCGGAGGAGTCTTGAATGGCAAAGCGCTGAGTTTGCCCACGCCTGCATATCCGAGTGAAGCTCGGTCAATCCACGCCTCGGGCATTGTCATGGTCGAAATCACCATTGATGAGAAAGGCAAAGTAATCGAGGCGAGATCGATTTGTGGTCATCCAGTGTTTGCAAAACCTTCGGTAGAAGCGGCGTACCGGGCACGGTTTACGCCCACAAAATTATCAGGCGCGCCGGTTCAGGTTCATGGAATCATTATTTACAATTTTATGACTCCATAGTCGAGTCGCCAACTGTGGTGCAACTCCGGAGCGAGTGGAGAGCCGGCTCAGGAAACCGCACAAACGATTAGTGGTACAACCACAAATGAGTAACGTAAAAGAAAAGGAGACCGATTGATGGAGCCGAGCGATGCTGCGGAAACCATTACCGAAGTAGAAGACGACGACGATAAGAGCAAAGACACGAAGTTTCGTTCTCGCGCAGCGCTGGTGATTGCTTTGATGGCTATGATGCTGGCGATCGCCAGCCTCGGAGGCAGCAACGTTGCTGAGGACATGATCGCGGCCAATATTCAGGCAAGCAATCTCTGGGCTTTTTACCAGGCCAAGAATTCGCGCCAGACCTCTCTCAAAGTTGGCGCCGATCTGCTCGAGTCCCAGATGCGTCTGCACGATAAATCTCTTGCTCCCGAGGTGCGCCAGTCTCTGGCAAAGAAGATCCAGGAATACAACGAGACGGTCGCGCGTTATGAAAGTGAGCCGGGCACCGCCGAAGGCAAGAAGGAACTGACCGCCAGGGCGCAGGTGTTTGAAGCCCAACGTGACCACGCGATGAAACAGGACACCAGTTTTGATCTTGCCGAAGCCCTGTTTCAGATTGCCATCGTGCTGGCGTCCGTAGCGATTCTTTCTTACATCCGTTTTGTTCTCAAGATCGCTATTTTTCTTGGGGCCCTGGCAACCGTACTGATGCTCAACGGTTTCTTCCTCGTGGTGCCGCTGCCTTTTTAGCAGAATCTAAATGCGAGCCGTGGTTCAGCGCGTCACCCGCGCGAAAGTTACAGTTGATGGAGAGACCACCGGCGCGATCGGAAACGGTCTCGTCGTGCTCGTGGGCATCGCCCGCGATGACACAAAGGTCGAAGCGGCTTATCTGGTCGACAAGATCACCAACCTCCGGATCTTTGATGACGGGGAAGGGAAGATGAATCTGTCGGTCAAAGATGTGAACGGCGGATTGCTGATCGTTTCGCAATTCACTTTGTATGGCGATGTGCGGCGCGGGCTGAGGCCTTCATGGATCGACGCCGCGCCTCCGGAAGTTGCCGAACCGTTGTATGATTTCTTCGTGCGCCAGGCGGGGACGGCGATCGCCGAGGTGGCCACCGGCAAGTTTCAGGCAATGATGCAGGTCGAGTTGGTAAACGATGGACCGGTGACCATCCTTCTGGATAGTAAGAAACTGTTTTGAAGATGTCATGACGATGTCAGAAGCCGCGCGTAAGCAAGTGCGGCGCTGGTTACCAGTGGCCCTCCCTTACGGTCGGGCTTCTGACGCGAAGTGCCAAGCAAACAAGGAGAGCTGTTTCGTGAAAATAAACAAAGTCGCAATCTTAACCGGGCTGACCTTTTTTCTTCTCTCATTTGCAGCCTGCAGTGAGAGCAATTCAAATACAACCACCAACGCACCGGCTCCCGGCAAGCCACCCGCACCTTCGAATTTCAAGGCCGGCGTCAAGCCGGTGGCCGACTCAGAAGTAGTGGTCATTGAAACGAACGACTACGGCCGCATCGTGCTCGAACTTTACTCCAACATTGCTCCAAAGCAGGTTGAGAGATTCAAGAAGCTCATCAACGAAAAGTTTTATGACGGTACGGCGATTCATCGTATCGATCCCAACCTGGGCATCATCCAGGGCGGCGATCCTTTGAGTAAGAGCGGCGCCCCTGGGACCTGGGGAACGGGAAGCTCGCCTTATCCGAACGTGCCGGCCGAGTTCAGCGACATCCCTTACGACCGCGGCACCCTGGGCGCCGCGCGCACTCAGGACATCAACGGCGCGAACTGCCAGTGGTTTATCACGCTCAAAAAACAGCCGGCGTTTGATAATAAGTACACGGTGTTCGGCAAAGTTATCGAAGGGATCAAGAACGTGGAAGTAATTATGATGGCGCCCACCCAGGAAGGCAGCGAACGGCCTTCTGACAAAGTTGTGCTCAAGAGTGTGACGCTCCAGCCGCGGGCGAATTTTCCGGCACAGTAGTCGGTACGCACGCCGCCGGCGTGCAATTCAAGAAACGATCAATGTCACCGCAAGCACGCCAGAGGCGTGCGTACCGACCGGAACTCAAACCTTCGGAAACAAAATCGGCAGCGCGATCTCGGCCGTGAACATGCAGCGTGCGTTATGTCCGCACAAGGGAACGACGACCACGGTATGCTGCGCGTTGTACTTTGCCTTCACGTAAGCCGCAAAGCTTTGTCCGCGAGCCAGACGCGTCGGTCCCTGGGCCATTGCCGGGCAGGACGAATCAAAACCAGCCAGCGGCAGTACATCCAGCTCGCCGAGCAAATAAGTCACCGGCCGCGACGCCAGCTGTTTCTTTAATTGATCGTCGGGCAGTTTGGCTGCATATCCCGTGCGGTTCTTCAAACCATAGGGCCAGTTATCGTAGGTCGTACAGTTGCGCGCATCGCCAAACGGTCGCAGTTCGTTGTTCGCGCCGGATGGCCGGTCGGAATCCAAATAGGAATAGCTTGACGGATTAGACACGACATAAGTTATGGGAACGCCGATCGACTCGTGGACCTGGTTCGCCATCTCGTAACGAGTGACGAATTGTCCGCCGGCTGAGTGACCCGAAATTACAATCGCTTTGAGGTTGGGGAAGTTTTCCCTGCGCGCCAGCGAGCGCACGATCTGGTCCATGAAATCATATGAGGTCAGCTTGCTGTTGTTGGTGGCGACGCCGCCTGATCGCCAGCTATCTCCGCCGCAGGGCCAGTTCACTTCGTTGGGGGCCAGCGTGTCACGGCATCCGCTTTCGTTGTTTGAAGCAAAGCGCGGCGAAATAACGATCGTGTCCTCGAAAGCATTTGCCAGGAAGGCGGCCGCCAGACTCGTCCGAAAATAATTATCCGCATCACGGCCCTGCCCGTGAACCACAATCAGGGCGCGCACCACGCGCTCATTTTTCTTATCGAGCGGATACGTCGAATAGATCAGCGAGCGGGACTGCACCGGGGACTGATCACCCAGGAGAACCCAACGCGCACACTCGGCCGTTGCTTTCAAGCATGGTTGAGCAATGCAAACCGGAACGAAGATGAGAAATGTCAGAAGGAAAATTAGTCGGCGCATAATCGCGCGAGGATATAGCGTTACGAAAAGCTCTGCAAGAGTTAAGATCTAGGGCCCGTGGTGTCGTATTGCCGGCGCTCGATCTTGTGCGGCAAGTCTCGCTCGTGACTGAAACGAGCGCCTTTGGTGAACTACACTATTTGCCGAATGGCTTTGCCACTCTGATGCGCGGCAAGTCTCTGACTTGCCGGCAAGTTTCTTTCTGAATCTCGCGGTCTATGACCGTGGTTAATCAGATCGTATCGTCGCCACTCTTTGACTGTTCTTCCAGTTCGTAGCGCTTGCGGTCGCGCTTTTCGATCTTTCCCAGGAAATCCAACTCTTCGTTGTCTTCAAAACTCACACCAATCGCGCGGGCGTTCTCTTCGACCATGGACTGGTCGGGCGTGGGGCTATCCCCGGCGAAAGTCTCCGACCCACTCACATCTTCCCAGTCCGCGTCGAGGTCACCGCCGGTATCAGCCGGCGATGCGGCCGTATTGCGCAGTCTATGCGCCAGCAGTTCAGGGTCCTTCGGCGCGTGGGCAATTTCCTCTTCCATGAACTCTTCAATTTCAGGGTCGGGCACGAATTCAGGATCGTTTGCAAGGTATGAAAATGATTCCGGTTGCTTCTTTGGCATGACGAGTCTCCTCAGCGTTTATCGAGAGAAATCTTCGACGTTCAAAACGTTTCGGGCGAATTAAGAGGGGAATAATCTGATCGGACTATAACAAATGAGTTGGACTAGCAGCAAAGCGTTGGTTCCGATGCCGGGAACGCGGACGTCCTCGTCCGCAATGAGCGCGAAGCGCGAAAGAGTTCGTTCTGAAGGCGCATGAATCTCGCGCCGATGCGGACGGGGACGTCCGCGCTCCCGGCATTTGCGATCCCTCATTGAAAAAATGTGACATGAGCTTTCCGTCAACGCGCTTGACGATTACTTTCGTCAAACCTAAACTTAATGTTTGAAACACGACACTTCGCAAACCACCTCCGCGAAACGAACGCACCGAAACGTTTCGCTTGTCCGAACTCTGAACTGACATGGCACATAATCTTTTCAATACACTCCAGACATTCTCTTTAACCGCCGGTAAGACTGGCGAGTTTTATTCGCTGCCCCAACTCGAAAAAGAAGGCGTCGGCCCGGTTTCCAAGCTGCCGGTCAGCATTCGCGTGGTGCTCGAGTCGGTCCTGAGAAATTTCGACGGCCAGAGGATCACCGAAGACGACGTGCGCGCGATTGCCAACTGGCAGGCGACCGCCGAACGCACTGAGGAGGTGCCCTTCGTGGTCGCGCGCGTGCTGCTCCAGGACTTCACCGGCGTACCTTTGCTGGTCGATCTGGCCGCGATGCGATCTGCGGTCGTCCGACTTAACAAGAATCCGGGAGTGATCGAACCCCTGGTGCCGGTGGATCTGGTGATCGATCACTCGGTCCAGGTTGATTTCTCGAGCACCAGCGACGCCTTTCGCAAGAACATGGAGATGGAGTTTCGGCGCAACAACTCTCGCTATCAATTTTTGAAGTGGGGCATGCAGGCCTTCGATGGCTTTGGCGTGATTCCTCCGGGCATAGGGATCTGCCATCAGGTGAATCTCGAATATCTGGCTAAATGCGTGTGGGAAAAGCACGGCGTTTACTATCCCGACAGTCTGGTCGGCACCGATTCGCACACCACGATGGTCAACGGCTTGAGCGTGGTTGGTTGGGGCGTCGGCGGCATCGAAGCCGAAGCAGCCATGCTGGGCCAACCGGTCTATTTCCTGACGCCGGATGTCGTCGGAGTTCATCTGACCGGCCGCCTGCGCGAAGGGGTGACCGCAACCGACCTGGTGCTCGCCGTAACTGAGTTGCTGCGCAAGACCAAAGTCGTCGGCAAGTTCGTCGAATTTCATGGCGAGGGCGCCGCCTCTCTGTCAGTCACCGATCGCGCGACGATTGCGAACATGTCGCCCGAGTACGGCGCCACCATGGGCTATTTCCCACCCGATGAAGAGACCTGTGCGTACCTGAAAGCGACGGGCCGGCCGGATGAACAAGTCGCTGCCGTGAGAAATTATTTTCAGGCGCAGGGCATGTTCGGCATGCCGAAAAAAGGCGACTGCGAATACAGCACGCTGGTCGAACTCGATCTCGACACGATCGTGCCGTGCGTGGCTGGACCAAAACGGCCGCAGGATCGGATTGCTTTGCCTGAACTCAAGAACACTTTTCTTAATCTGTTGCATCAGGATGCTAAGAGTGGAGGCTATGGCAAAACAATCGAAGAGGTTACCGCGCGCTATGCCGCGGACATCGGGGCATCCGAACACGCGCTGGCGGTGGTAGTCGGCGGCGGCCAACAGCATTCCGCCTCGGCGCCCGCCCCTTCGGGGAATGATGTGTCGCCGCGCGAGACGAGCGTGTGGACTGAAACCGAGATGATGAACAACCGGCCCACCCCCGATCGCGTCGCGGAAGTGATGACGGAAGAATTTCCCAAAGCGCACGTCGACCTTGGGCATGGCGATGTGCTGATTGCGGCGATTACTTCATGCACGAATACTTCAAATCCGAGCGTGATGCTGGCCGCCGGGTTGTTGGCAAAAAAAGCAGTCGAGCGGGGATTGAAAGTGCGGCCGACGGTAAAGACTTCTTTGGCGCCCGGCTCGCGCGTGGTGACTGCGTATCTCGAGAAGACCGGTCTGCAGCCGTATCTTAATCAACTGGGCTTCAATCTGGTCGGTTATGGGTGCACGACCTGCATCGGAAATTCCGGGCCGCTCGATCCGACGATCGAAGACATCGTTACGGATCATGATCTGATCGCGGCCAGCGTGCTTTCCGGCAATCGCAACTTTGAAGCGCGCGTGCACCAGAGCATCAAGGCGAATTTCCTGATGAGCCCGCCGCTGGTCGTCGCTTTCGCGCTCGCCGGCACGGTAGAAAAGGACCTTTCGCAGGAGCCTTTGGGCCAGGGAAGTGACGGTGAGGATGTCTACCTGCGCGACATCTGGCCGACGATGGCAGAAATCAGCGAGCAGGTGCGCCAGGCCTTCGACGCAGAAACGTATCGCACCCTCTACGGCAATTTCGCCGACCAGAATCCGCTGTGGAATTCGATCCCTACCACCGCGGGATTGACCTATCAATGGGACTCGAACTCGACTTACATCCAGGAGCCACCGTTCTTTGAAGGCTTTGGCGCCGAAGCCGGCGAGATGGCTGACATCCGTGGTGCGCGGCCTCTGGCAATTTTTGGCGACTCAGTCACGACCGATCACATCAGTCCCGCCGGTGCGATCAAGGCGACTTCACCGGCCGGAGTTTACTTACAGCAGAAGCGCGTCGACGTGGCCGACTTTAACAGCTACGGCTCACGGCGCGGCAATCATGAGGTGATGATGCGCGGCACGTTCGCCAACGTGCGGATCAAGAATTTGATGGTACCGGGTACGGAAGGCGGCGTTACCATTCTCCAACCTGATGGCGAACGCATGAGCATCTACGACGCCGCGATGAAGTATCAGAGCGAAAACAAGCCGCTGATAGTGATTGCCGGACAGGAATACGGCACCGGCTCATCGCGCGACTGGGCTGCGAAGGGCACGCGTCTGTTGGGAGTGAAGGCCGTAATCGCGCAGAGCTTCGAACGCATCCACCGCAGCAACCTGGTCGGCATGGGCGTGCTGCCTTGCCAGTTCAAGGAAGGCACGAATGCAGCGTCGTTGAATCTCGAGGGGACTGAGACTTTCGACATCACCGGTTTAGAGGACGGTGAAGTGACTCCGCGCCAGGACGTCACGCTGACGATTCATCGGGCCGATGGTTCAACTGAGGAAGTACCGCTGACGTTAAGGATCGATACGCCGATTGAGATTGATTACTACCTGCATGGTGGGATTTTGCCGTATGTTTTGCGGCAGTTGTTGGCGGGGACTACGGGGTTTTGAGAGATCTGGTTCATGGTGGTTACTGAAAGCTGGGCCTGATAATTAGAAACATTGGCCAAATTTCGGAGGCGTGAGATATAAGTTTGGTAGGTTTGCGTCCTGTATCTGGACGCTACTAAGGATAAAGTTTTTCGTAGTCCAATTACCCAGTCGTCGATCCCGTTGATTATGCTCCAACTACTTCCTTAAGCGCTTTTCACGGCTGCTTCGATTGCTCCACGGTACTTCGTGACTAGCTCCCAGGTAAGCGGCCTCGCGCCCTTCTCCAGATCGCTCGTATAGGACTCGCGTTACCCGAAGAGGATTGCGAGTTGGACCCGAGACACACCGAGCTCTTCACGCTCTCGTTGGAGCACCCCGCCGGCGCCCTGAGCGGGGATAAGACCGTTGCGGCAGGTATTACATGCGGTCGTTGGCAGTTGGTATCGCTGCGTGAGACTTGCTCCAGCGTTCGGCTCTTGGGCGACCGGGATGGTTTCGTTGTTTGAAGCTTTCGCTGCGTCGTATGCGCGAATTGAGTCTAATTCTTCCTGCGCCTCAATGAGTTCTGCATATCGATCAATTCGAACAAGCACGGCCGTCTTATTGCCGCTTCCATCCATAACAAACTGATCTCCGGTGGCATTCATTGTTCGCAATTATAGACACTCCTTCCTTGGAGTAGAAGGTCACGCTTGACGTTAAGGAGCCTGCCCAATCTACGGCTACTATCCCGACCCGGTCGCTACCGCTCCCGGTACCGACTTCAGCTTTTTCGTTCTTGCTTTCTGGCTTTTGGGGGCAATTGGCTTTTCCTGCGGACGATCAGTCAACAACGGCAGCGGATTAATCGCGCCGCTCGTTGTGTAAACCCCAAAGTGAAGATGCGGTGGCGTGCCGTCGGCGTTTCCCGTTGTGCCTACGTAGCCAAGCACGGTCTTTCTTGTAACGTAATCGCCGACTTCCAGATTCGGCGCGAACGAATCGAGGTGCGCGTAGTAGTACTTGCGACCGCCGTCACCGATTACCGAAACCACATGACCGCCGAGATTGTCTTCGCCAATCTTCACTACATAACCCGTCGTCGCTGAAAGAACCGGCGTGCCTTTGGGCGCGAAAATGTCCTGGCCCTCATGCGCACGGCCTTCGCCGCGCGGCGCGCCCCACGTATTCGCAATCTGGCTCTTCTTCACATCTTTGAGCGGCATTGCCAGGTTTGTATCTGGGTTCCGCGCATACAAGCGGGCGACGTGAACATACAAAATCATTCTGTCGGCCACGCGGCTGGCGGCGCCGGTCACACCGCACAAGAAAAGAAATGCGAAACTCAAGGTGAGCGCAATTATTGAGCGCTTTTTGGTGACGTGACGCCGCAGGAAAGCCTTCGGACCTTTTGGTTTTGCGGTCAGGTTTTGAGAGACGCGCGTCATATTATTTGAAACGATCTTTTGAGGGAATGCGTTCCGATTATGTAGGTAAACCCGGTCGCTACCGCTCGCGGTACTGACCTCAGTGCGAGCGACGTCTGCGCTCAAGGAGGAGCGGCTTTGCCGCAGCACATGGTGGTAAGCCTTTGGCTTACCATCGACTCTTCATTTTCTAGACGAGGCTCCGCCTCTGTGTTCACCGATTTGAGGCGTAGCCTCAAGAATCATTAAGAAGTCTCGACGGAAAGCCGGAGGCTTTCCGCCATGTGCGGCGGCAGAGCCGCGACTGCTCCGAAGTTCGGCCCCGTACGACTTCGCCCATAAAAATTGACACGCCCCGTTGAGATCGATTACTACCTGCCTGTCGAATGAAAGGACGATTCGTCAATGTCCCAACGAATAAAACATCGGATTCTCGTGACCGTCGTGGGCTGTTTGACTGCCGTCTCTCTGACCGTGGTAAGCCGCGCCGAAAAACCACCGGCAGAAATCCAGACGCCGCCGGCGCAAGGGCAAACCGTCGAACAGACTCGCAAGAACATTCAGGTGCTCAAAGGCCTGCCTGAATCTCAACTTTACCCGCTGATGAATTTCGTCGCGGTTTCACTGGGAGAGCGCTGCGAATTCTGTCACGTCAACAAAGGCAAGGATCCGAAAACCGGTCAAACGAATTGGGTTTGGGAAAGCGATGAAAAGCCCGAGAAGCTGGCCGGCCGGCGCATGATGCAGATGGTCCTGACCATCAACGGATTGAACAAGGTCGATTTCCGGCAGAACTCGGTCACGTGTTTCACGTGCCATCGCGGACAGAGATCGACAGTCGGCTTGCCTTCCATGCCGCTGGTCCGTTCCGGACATGAGCCCGCTCCAAACGAAGCAGCCGCCGTCGCGATTGCTCGACCTTCAGTCGATGAAATTTTCGCCAGATACGTTCAGGCCCTGGGTGGCACCAACGCGACCAGCACCAAAAGTCTTTTTATGAAGGGAGTGCGCGCCGCTTCGCAAAATCGTAGTTGGCCCAACGAGATCACTTTCGCGGCGCCGGATAAATTCCTGTTAGTGGCCACAACTCCGCAAGCGGTGGTTCGGCAAAGTGTGGCGGGCGAGCAGGGATGGGTTTTGAATGGCGCCAGACTGCAGACACTCACGGCGGCCCAGGTGGCCAATGCCCGGCGCGGTTTGGAAGAAAATTTCGTGGTAGTCAAAGTTACCAGATTGCCGGGAATGCAGTACGTCGGGATTGAAAAGATCAACGGCCGCGATAACTACGTCGTCGTCAAATCAACCGAAAACAAAACCGAGAGCTACGACTTTGATGTGGCCACGGGTTTGTTAACGAGAAAGCAGACCATTAATCACACGGCCGCTCTGCCAATTCCCGAACAGCTCGATTTTGAGGATTATCGTGACGTGGAGGGAGTGAAGCTGCCGTTCACAGTCCGCTATTCAGCAATCGACACCTACGACAGTTGGACCCGGACCTTCAGTGAAATCAAACGGGATGTGACGGTGGATGAAAGCACATTCGCGAAACCGACACCGCCGAAGTAGGCAACGTAGTAGACAGGATTTAACAGGATTCAGATAAGAAATTGGTAACGAACGGAGTGTCGGAATTCATCACAGAGGAATTCGAAAGTAATACAGCAACAGGAAGTTGGGCAGTTTGATGTCCGACTAGCTTTAGCTTGTCGAAGTCGTGCGACAAACTGAAGTTTGTCGGACATCAAGCTTGAAACTGACGCCTACCCATTATCCGGAAGGGCAAACATATACTTGACTGACCATGCGCGTGGTGAGGCCCCGGTCCTGGAAACTCACGGTGCGGCCGGCTCACTTCCTGAACCACGCCTGATGCTGGCCGGTCTGTAGCTCCACGTCCGGGCAGACATGGCGGACGGCCAGTTCCACGCCGGGGCAACGCTCCCAACGGTTATCATCCAGGACACAGACTCCGCCCGTGACGAGGCGGGGGAGGAAATATTCCAGCCCGCTCTGGTAGGTGTCGGCGTCGAGGTGTACGAAGGCGTAGCGCGTGTCGTCGTCCGCGGCCGGGGCGGCGTTAGGAAAGCTGCCCCGGAAGTACTCGACGTTGTACAGTTCGAGGAAACTCCTCACCTCTTCGAAGTCGGCGGCGAACTCGCCCCTGAGATGTCCCCCTTCGAGCCGGTCGTCTTCGTGGATGCCCTCCCATGTGTCGAATAGACGGAGGCGCTTCTCAGGGCAACAGCCGGCAATCACGCTGGCCGACCCGCCGCGGTAAGTCCCCAACTCGGCCAACTCGCCCGGCAGGTGCCTGACCGACCGGACGAGCCGCGCGATGTTTTCGAGCCGGTCGTCGGTAATCAGTGTCCGCCCGTGCGCCCGCTGGACGACGGAGCGAACGGCAACGTTTTCCAGTTCGGCCAGCGCGGGGATGCCCCCGGAGCCGTACAGGTAAAAGGCCGCCTCCCTCTGCCAGTGTGTGTTGTTGATGGCCGGCACGACCTCCACCAGCACGGGAACCTTAAACCCTTCGGCCAGCCACCTGATGGAAGTCTGGTTGACGGCTACGAGGTCGGCCGCGGCCACGACGCGGGCGAGGTCGAGGTAGTTGGGTGTGTAGCGGTAACTGACGGGACCGACCTCGTTTTGAAAGTCCCAGTGTTCTTCGGGGGTGCCCACGAACACGGCATGGTCGGCATACTCGTCGTAGATTTGACGCCAGTCGACGTGAGGGTTCCGGTAGCGTTGACACCGCGCGAAGACGACGCGGGCGATGCGTTCCGGCCAGTCGATCTTCAGCCACGGCTCTTCCCGGTCGGGGTGCGGCTGGCCGAAGGTGTGCGCCAGCATGTCGGTCAGATTCCTGGAGGGGTCGTAATGGTTACGCCATTCATCGAGGTTCGTCCCTTCCGGGCCGGCGGCCCACCTGACGCCCTTGACGTAGGGTTGCAGTTCCAGCAATGGGCGCAGGTTCTCGACACGCTCCACCGTCATCGGAAAGCCGGTGTACGGGGCCGGGAACAAGACCAACTCGCCCCCGCCAAGTTGTCTGATTACCGGCAGCGCCGCCAGAAGATCACCGATGTCCCCCGAATGACTATAAACTTGATTCATGTGGGCAGCGACTGGGCAGACTTCAAAAGGACGACTCCGGGAGAGAGACCGGGCGGTGCGAATTCATTCAACCTTCGCCGCACCAGGTTGTCAGTACCGCGAGCGGTAGAGACCGGGTATGCTTCCACGCTCCTGCCGCTCCGCAACGAGTTGTTGGCACCCATCAATGGAGGATCCGCGCAAAAGAGATTTTGGTTTGAGACGATATACGCGTTCAAGATCCCCAATGTTGAGCCCCACGATTTCAGGACTCATTGGTCAGTCAAATAGATAATTACCTCCGGATTTGTTCATAACTCTTAATCCTGTCCATCATGTAAATCCTGCCTAAAAAATTCTTACCGTTCCAAAGCCTTCCGATCCCACCTGGCCAAATTTGCGCCCGCTTCGTAAGTGCTCTGACAGAAATCCATCAAGGCTTCTTCGGGTGAAGGAGATTTCCGCACGGCGTCGTATGGCAACAGGAATTCTTTCATGTCCTGCGAATAAAAACCTGCGGCAGGCTTGATCTTTTGGTCGCTCAAGACGGCGGGTTCGGGCGCGGTGTAAGAATAGAATGCGGCCTGGACGCCGTTGCCGCCGGGCCAGAATCCATGACTGATGACTTCGTGTGAGTAGGCCTCGACGGTGATTCGGTCGGCGCCTTCGCGCGGCGGTGCCAGGCGTCCGGAGAAACGCGTAACCGCGTGATCGAAGCTGCCCCACCAGAAGTGCACGGGGCTGACTTTGCCGATGAAGCGAGCACGAAAGTCCTTGAACACGTCGTCGATGCTAACGAGTGCGCGCCACCAACGGTTTACGTAGTCGGCGTCATAGGATTTGTGAGTCTGATCCTGATCGAAGCGAATGGGATTCGGAATCTCAACCGGCATCGGCCAGATCTTCACGTCAATTCCCAGGCCATGCAGCGCTTCCATCACTTCCTCGTAAAAGTCAGCGACCGTCTGCGGCCGCAGATCGAGCGTGGCCAGTGAGCCGTCGCTGCATTGCATTCGCAGCGTGTGATCGATGAAATCAAATTCGATTTCAAAGATGCGATCCTGGTAAGCCATCGGCGAAGTGGTCAGGCCGCGCGCCGAAACATAGAGCGGCACGTTCCACCAATGATTCACCAGCGGTGTCTGCTCCAGGCGAATCTTGCCGACAATCTGCGTCCACATGTGAAGCGTCGCCAGTGTGTCTTGCCAGTCTTCCAGAATGAGTTGGGGCCAGGTGTGGTTGGACATGATGAGAGAAAGATACAGCAAGGATGAAGTCAGTACCATCCGCGTCAGCGGACGGGATCAGTACGAGTGTCTTTAGCCTATCCGCTTACGCGGATGGTACTGACTTCGCTTTTAGACTTTGTTAATGACCGGATGTTAGAGTTTGGTTCCTGGGAAAAACAATCTGAAATCTGAGATCTGAAATCTGAGATCTGAGATTCGAGGTTCGAGATCTGAGATTTGAAAATTGGAGATAGCAAATCATGTCAACACCACAGCCAGCACAAACCACACCGCGCCGTTATCAACTTTTTATTGATGGCCAATTTGTAGACGCCGAGTCCGGCAAAACCTTCAACTCGCCGAACCCCGCGACCGGCGAAACGTTCGCCGAAGTAGCCGAAGCCGACAAGGCCGACATCGACAAGGCCGTCGCCGCGGCGCGTAAGGCTTTCGAGGGCAAATGGTCAAAGATAAGCGCGCGCGATCGCGGCCGATTGCTCTACAAACTTTCCCAGTTGATTGAGCGCGACACGGCGCAGCTGGCTGAGCTGGAAACGAGTGACAATGGCAAGCCGATCAAGGAATCGACCTACATCGACATTCCCAGCGTCGTCGAGAACTTTGAATACTTCGCCGGCTGGGCCACCAAGATTGAAGGCGAAACGATTCCGGTGCCCGGGCAGATGTTCAATTACACTCTGCGCGAGCCAGTCGGCGTGTGCGGCCAGATTATTCCCTGGAATTTTCCGCTCTTGATGGCGGCGTGGAAACTCGCGCCGGCGCTCGCCGCCGGGAACACCGTGGTGCTAAAGCCGGCCGAACAAACTCCGGTCACCGCGATGGAATTCGCGAAACTGGTTCAGGAGGCAGGTTTTCCTGAAGGCGTCGTCAATGTGGTGCCCGGGTACGGCGAAACCGCGGGGGCAGCGCTCGCTTCGCACAAAGGCATCGACAAGATTGCCTTTACCGGATCGACTGAGATCGGCAAGGTCATCGCCAAAGCGGCCGCCGACAACCTGACGAAGGTTTCGCTCGAGCTCGGTGGTAAAGCGCCGAACATAATCTTCGCCGATGCTGATCTGGATCAAGCCGTGAACGGCGCGATGATGGGGATCTTCTTCAATCAGGGCCAGGTCTGCTGTGCCGGTTCGCGTATCTTTGTCGAAGAAAAAATCAAGGAAGAATTTCTCGGACGATTTAAAGAGAAGGCTGATCGCATCAAGGTCGGCGATCCGATGGACAAGGCGACGCTGATGGGGCCACAGGTTTCCGAAGAGCAGCTCAACAAAATAAAGGGCTATGTCGGCATCGCGCGTGAAGAGGGCGCGACCGTTTTTGCCGGAGGCGAGTCACCGCAACTCGATCCGCAATTCCAGAATGGCTACTTCTTCCAACCGACGATCTTCAGTGAAGTGAATAATTCGATGCGCGTGGCGCAGGAAGAAATCTTTGGCCCGGTCACTTCCGTGATCAGTTTTGACAATGACGAGGAGCTGATCCGGCAGGCAAACGAAACCATCTATGGTTTGTCGGCCGGCATCTGGACGCGGGACATCACGCGCGCGCACCGCTTTGCCAAAGCGGTGAAGGCCGGTGTCGTTTGGATTAATACCTACAACATGTTCAATGCGGCGTCGCCATTCGGCGGGTACAAGCAGTCAGGCTATGGCCGCGAGATGGGTAAGCATGCGCTGGAAATGTATACGCAGGTTAAGAGTGTCTGGGTCGATCTTTCCGGCAAGCCGATTGGCTGGTTCGGGAAGTGATGCGGCTCCCAGTTCACCTGTGAGTCAGGGAACATTTAGCGGCTTACGCACCTTGAAGATGGCTCTGCCACTCCGATGCGCGGTAAGTCTTGGACTTACCGCTGACCTCCACTTACAAGCCTTCGGTCTATGACCGCTCATAAAGGGTCGCAGATCCTAAAAAGAATCACAGTGCGCTCTTCGGCAAGTCGCAGACTTGCCGCGCATCAGTGTGGCAGAGCCATCGCGAATTGGATGTCCCTGGAACCGGCAAGGTACCTCACCGGCACGCCGCGCCCGCCAGGCTATGAAGCGTCGTTTTACCGCGGCCACACAGGATAAACCGGCGAATTGAAAAGACAGCCGGGAGCCTCTCTCAACGGCGGCTGGTAGTATCTAGTTGCCGTAGGCTAAATTCTCGGTTTCCCTCAGTCTCGTTACCTACTCTACAAAACAGAGGACTCAAAAATGATTAAGCGGTTTGTAACCCAAGTCAGTGTGTTCGTTGTCTTGCTGGCCCTGGCCGCAGTTAGTGCTTTCGCCCAATCTCCGAATACGGCTTCGATGGTCGTGGTCGTTGAAGATCAGAACGGTGCGACGGTGAGGGACGCTAAAGTCTCCGTCGTTAACGAAGCCACCGGCGCCAGCCGCGAAATGGCTACCGGCAGCGAGGGCACCGTTACAGTGCCCGCGTTGTCGCTGACGGGAACCTACGCAGTCAGCGTGTCCAAAGATGGATTCAGCACGGAACAGCGTAAGGGCATCACGCCGCGCTCCGGCGAAACCGCCACCATCAGAGTGACCCTGGCAGTTGGGGCTTCGAAGGCCGAAGTTACCGTCGTCGGCACGGCCGAAGGCGTACATGCAAGTCCGCAGATTGGTCTACCGCTCGAAACCAAACAGATTAACGAGACGCCAATTCTCGGCCGCAAGGTTACTTCGCTGCCGCTGCTCAATTCCGCGTTTCGCCAGGGGAAGGGAACCGGCGATCTATTCGTCAACTCAACTTATTTCATTACCGGCGTAGGCTCGCGCCGGGCGACGACTTTTACTCTGGATGGTGCGAACAACGACGAGGCCTGGGGCCGGCAGACGGCAATTACGACTTTGCCGCTGAACGCGGTTCAGGAAGTGAACGTGCTCACGAACGCTTTTTCGGCTGAATTCGGATGGACGTCCGGTCCGGCTCTGAACTTTGTCACCAAGTCGGGTACGAATGGTTTTCACGGCGAAGGATTGTTCCTGTTTCGTCCGGGCAGCTGGCAGGCGGAAACGTTCCCGACGAAGAATTTCTGTCCGCCGTCGGTTTCGACCTGTGTCACTCCAACTACGCTACAGGCGATTAACCCGGTCGACATTCCGGATCAATTGAGCCAGGTCTCAGGTACCATCGGAGGCCCGATTGTTCACGACAAGACCTTCTTTTTCGTTAGCACCGATTACACCTGGCAGGATCGCACGACATTTCTCTCGCCGACTTTACCGGCGTTTGTGCTGCCGGCAGATGGCAGCCTTGATTGGACCGGGCACTACCGGCAGTTTCTTTTCAACGGCCGGCTGGATCACAAGCTGACGTCAAACCAGACATTGATGTTCAGATTCAACGTTGACAGGTTTCATGACGATAACCCTCAGGACGCGGTAGGCGGCACGAATGCGCCGAGCGTGGCCCGTCTCTATGCCCGACGCTCCTGGCAGCTACAGGTCAACCACACAACGGTTATTAATTCGAAGCTGCTCAACGAAGCGCGGTTCGCTTACTTGCACGGCGACCCGGTTACTTCCTGGACTGCGCCGACAATCTCGACGACCTACACGCGTGGCGGCGCCGTGCCATTCACGATCGGACAGTCACGTTTCTCGGATCTCTGGGGCCACCAGTTCCAGTTTGCGGACACGGTTTCGTGGACGCGGGGGGCGCACTATTTCCGCTTTGGCGGCAGCGTGCTTCATCACACCTCGGGCGGCACGGGGAGTGAACCCGGCACCGCGATTCTGGGGACGTTTACCTTCGTCACTACTGGACCATCGGCGAGTCTGCCATTTGATCAATTGACCCTGGCCAACGTGCAGAATTATCAGCAGCCGATTAACTTCGGCATCAGCAGCTATGAACTGCCGCAGTGGTTATTGACGGCCTTTGTCCAGGATACTTTCCATGTGCAGCCGAACTTTACGCTCGACCTCGGCCTGCGTTACGACCGGCAAACGCTGACGACCGCCACCAAAAATTTTCAACCGCGTATTGGTTTCGCATGGCAGCCGGGCAGCGATGGACGCACTTCGATTCGCGGCAGCTACGCGATGTATTACACACAGATCCGCACCAATGCGCTGGCTGGTTATCTGGTTAACGGCCTCGACGGCTTGACGACGTATACGGCAATTGCCGGACAGACAGGATTCCCGACGTGCCTGACCTGTGTGCCGGTGAATGTCAATCCGAGCACGGTGCCGGCCAGTCAGCTGCCGGCGCGCGACATCACGATCAGAGCGGGACAGCGTGACTTCTATACGGCGCAGTTTGCCCGGTATGGATTGAATTTCAATCTGCTGCCGAATTATCCGAACGAGTTTGATAATCCGCGGAGCCAGGTTTATACCATCGGCGCCGAGCGCGAGGTGGCCAAAGGCTTCTTCTTCGGTGCTGACTTCGTGCATCAGCATGTGACGGGTCTCGATCGCTCCGTCGATTTGAATGCGCCTTCAGTGTTCGATCGCAACGCGCCGGGACAAGTTCGAACCGTAGCCACGGCCAACACCACTCGCCCGATTCTTCCGGTCAATGGCGGCGTACGTGCTGTTAATGTGCTGATGAATCTGGGGAAGGCCGACTACAACGGATTGCAGACTCTCTTCTCTTATCGTGGCAATCGGAAGATCTTTGCGTCGCTCAGCTATACGTTTTCGAAAGCGACTAACACCAGCGAACCTGACGGCAACGGCATTGGGCCGAACCAGAGCACTATCGCGCGGCTGGGCGAGGAAGAGCGCGGACCGAGCGTAGTCGATCAACGTCATCGCGCCGTGATTACCTTTAGCTACCGCTTTCCCTATGACATTACGGCCGGCACCGTGACCATGCTCGCATCGTCGCGCCCGTTTAATGCGACCACTGGTGTTGACAACAATGGCGATGGCGCGACCAATGATCGGCCCGTCATCAATGGCGTCGTCATTCCCAAATCGAATTTCCGGGGAACTCCGACGTCAGATGTGGCGACGTTTGTCGAAGGCCGCATCCGCCTGTCAGAAAACAAGAGCATCGTGCTCAGGCTCGAAGGCTTCAATTTGTTCAATCACGCGAACATGCTGGGACGCGGCGTCACGGTCTATGGTGATACGGGAACGGCAGCCACCACGTTTGGACAGTTCGTTGGTGGGGTAGGAACGACAACTAACGCGATTCCGGCATTCGCCAATATTGATCCGCCGAGGATGTTTCAACTGCAGGCGCGGTTTGTTTTCTGATCGATTATTGAGGGGTCAGGCATCCTGTTCGGAGTTCCGCGTTAACGCGGCGTTCTTCTCAGCGCCGCCTGCAAGGCGGAACTCCAAACATTCAAAGCGGCGATTAGTCGCCGCACTCCAAATTATTTCGTCACCGTGAAGTCATCGAAGAAGCTCACGCTGTCCGTTTTTGACCAGACGCCAATTTTGCCCGAAACCGGTTCCGCCAGAGTGTAGTCAAGCAAGTGTTTCCCATTCAGCGACGCTTGCAGACTGGTTCCGTGGATCGAAATCTGTAGCGTGTGCCACTGATTTTTGGTCAGCGGGACATTTTCCGTCCCGCGCTTCACAAACTTGCGCACGCCCTTATTAAAAGTCCAGAGCACCACGTTGTCTTCCATGCCGTTGAAACGCACGGTCAAATAATCGCCGTTCTCTTTCAGGTTAAAGAGAATGCCGGCGCACTGGTCCAGCTGGCCCGCGACGATCTTGAAGCGAATGCTGATCTGGCCCTCACGAAAATCAGGGACCTCTTTCGCCACGGCGTAGGGAAAGTAGGCCCAGGCCTTCACGTTGTCGATGAACTGTTCGTTGCGCGCGCCGTAAATCGAGCGGGCTTTCTCAGCCAGGCTGCCCGCCGGCTGGCCGCGTAACCACGATCGTCCGTCGACGGCCAGGACTTTTTTCCCGCCATCGTCAACGATCGACCAGTTGCCGACCATCGACAGAAACCTGGTCGATTCGTGACCGCTGCGTTCGCGCGACAGGTCGACTCGCACCGTGTTGGAACTTGCCGTTGCGGATTTGCCACCGGCGCGTTGGGCAATCGCCGGGCTGGCCCACACAGAGGTTATTGCGATGAGTAACAGCAGTAATCTGAGTTTCATGATTTGAACCTAGTTGTAGCGCAGACTGTCCAGTCTGAGCAATCCTCCCATCCGCACGCAAGTATTGGTGCAGTTTTGATGTCCGACAAGCTTTATAGCTTGTCGAAGTTTCGGCGACAAACTGAAGTTTGTCGGACATTTGGTCCAAACTGCATTTAGTACCCAGCATGTAGACGAGACAGTCTGCGTTACATTCATTACCGGCGCACCAGCCACCATCCTATCAAGATCATAAAAGGCCACGCGGCATAAAAAAACCATCCCGCGGCTCGCGGACGAACCACCAGCGGAAAACCAGGAAATGCTGCCTCGGCAGATTTCTCCGGCGCCTTAACACCGGCAAGTTGGTAGATCGTCTCCAGGACCACCTGCTCGATCGCCGATCGCTCCATAATCTTTTGGCCATTCATTTCATACCAAATCTCGCCATAGTGATCCTCGGGTTTTTCAAACAAGCCGGAGACGCTGGACGCCGCGTATTGTACTCGCAACTGCGGCAGCGTCCGCCTCAGCTTGCGCAAGATGTCCCTGTCAAAGTCTGCCAGCCGAGGATCTTCCGGCGCCAGCACCACCGTTATGTTTAGAGGTTGGTTGATCTGCTTTAGCGCTGCTTCGTCGGCTGCGGAAAAAGAATTGCGGCGATTTTCGCTCACGTCCCAGCTAGCAGACAAACCGTTTGCGCCGTAGACGATCGTTGTTAGCAGCAGCATCGTCACGGCGGTGCTAATCAAGCGAAACCGCCACGTCCGTCCGGTGTGCAACCAAAACCCAGCGAGGGCAAAGCCGGCCAGGATGATCGCCAGCATCGCCACTGTGGTATTGAGTCGCAATAAGCCCTGCTCGAAATATCGCAAGGCGGAAGCCGGTGTGTAACTCGCCAACTGTTGCAGAAAGCCACCGCGAAAGGCGGCGACGTATTCGAGCGCCCAGGTGCCGATCGTAAATCCCAGAGTGACAATGGCCGCGCTGGAAGCGTTTTCCAGTAACGCCGCAGCTGCCACGGCGATGCCGGCGCTCAACATTGTTCGCAGCAGATGGCCAAACAAAACGTTTGCCGTTTCCGGCGCATGCAAGTGGCCACCGTAAGATTTCCAAAGCACCAGCGCCAAGAGACCCGGTATCACCGTGACCAGCCACGCGACTAAAAGAACCAGCGCCTTGGCCGAAATTTTTGTCGTCAGACTTCCGGGCAGTTGCAGCAGGATCTTAATTCCTCCGCTCTGCTTTTCGGCGGCGATGACACGGATAGCCACGAAAGGGAAGAGAAAAGTGGCAGCCAAATCGTACGCTCCGAACGTGGGTGAAACGATGCCGTCGAGTGGCGTCAGCCCTTGTGACAAAGCTGCCGGACCGCCGCCGATGCCGCTGGCCTCTGCGTACAAGCCGGCGGCCGTGATGAAAGCATGGCCCACCAGTGGTCCAATCATCAGCAGCAGGAGCCAGAACGAGCGCGAAGCCAGCAACTCGCGCCATTCTTTCGTGAGCAAGAGTAGAAACTGCGGTTTGTGTTGATAGGGCATTAATTCGATAGTTTTAGTTTTAGGATCTCAGATCTCAGATCTGAAATCTAAAAACTTCACGTCAACGCCAGAAAAATCTCTTCGACGCCTCCGTCAGACAGCCCTGCCCTGGCTTGCAATTCGGGGATCGTGCCTTCGCCAACCACGTCTCCGTCACTCAATAAGACCAGACGATCACAGACCCGGCCGGCATCGACCAATTGGTGAATCGAAAGCATGAGCGTTCGACCTTTCGCGGCGTGCTGCTTCAGGAGATCCATCACATCACGTGTTTGTCGCAGGTCGAGACCATCAAAAGGCTCGTCGAGCAGCAACAAGGGATGCGGCGTCATTAATCCCAACGCCAGAAGGGTTCGCTTGCGCTCTCCTTTAGACAGCGACGCCATGGGCGATTTCATTAGTTCGGGCAAGCGCAAGGGTCCAGCAAATTCTGAAGCTGAAGCGCCGTAGAGTTTCTCGAAGAAACGGAGCACCCAGGCAACCGTCTGTTCGGCCCAGGGAACAATTGCATCGGGTAAATAAAATAGCGCCTCTTTTCGCTTCAACGGAGCGAGAACCTGTTCCCGGTACTTTACTGTTTCGGCATTCGCCGGCATTAATCCGGCGAGGCATTCGAACAAAGTTGTCTTGCCCGCGCCATTTGGGCCGATCAGTCCCAGCACTTCGCCCGTGTGCACGGTAAAGCTGACGTCCTTCAGTACGGTGCGATCGCGAAACCGCTTGGTGATTCTTTCAACCTTGAGCAGTTCTGACATTATCTGACTGTGATGGCTTTCCCTTTTAGTCCGCGGAGCGGACGTCAGCATAAAGCCTGGGGCGTGAGCCCCAGGTCAAGTACGAAAATGTTAATTGAACCCGCGAAGCGGGTGACAGCCGCGCCTAACATTCGTCGAAACGATTCGGCTGCCGCCCGCTTCGCGGGCTTTGATCGCTTTCCTAATGCGATCCTGGGGCTTGCGCCCCAGGCTTTATGCTGGCGTCCGCTTCGCGGACTCTCAGATTAAAGTCTTGTGGGGTACTGCAATGCCAGCGGCTCGCATTACTACCATTTAGCGTACAACAAATCTCGGAACTGAATTGCGAAGTCGAGTTCGGCATCTTAGAATGCAACGGCTCGCCGAGCAAACCTAAATTGATCGTAATTTTTTTCGCTACCTTCGGAGCAGTCTTCATCGCCGAAATTGTTGGTGACAAACTGCTCTACACCACCGGCGTGCTGGCTGCGCGCTATCGCACCTGGCCCATCATGCTGGGAATGGCAGTCGCGTTCATGGCCAAGATGGGCGTCGCCGTTTTGGTCGGCGAAGCAATTTCCAAACTGCCGCGCATGCTGGTGGCGAGTATTACCGCGATTAGTTTTCTGAGTATTGCCTTCGTGCTGTGGCGAAAGTCTGATCGTTCGCGTGAGATCCAGGAAGATCATCGCGCGCACAAAGCCGCGATGGTCTCGTTCGCGGCGATCTTCTTTTCTGAGTGGGGCGATGTCGGCCAGGTCACGGCGGCGACCCTGGCGGCGAAGTATCACGTGGCCACCATAGTGTGGTTGGGCGCCGTGGCGGCGATGATTACCAAGGGTTCGCTGGCGACGTTCCTCGGCGCGGGTATTCGTCGCTGGATTCAAGATCGCATCTCGCCAAAAGTTGTCCGCTACGTTGCGGTCAGCCTGTTGTTGCTTCTGGGTGTTTTTTCGGTCGTCGAAATTCTATTCCTGAGAGAGAGTTAGCTGGCCGTTTTGAATTTTTCAAAAGAAGAAAGAAAAAGCGCATTTCGTTTCATCGTGGCATTGGGCTTTGTCAGCCTTTTCGCCGACATGACGTACGAAGGTGCCCACAGTGTCATTGGCCCGCTGCTGAAGGATCTCGGCGCCAGTGCTACTCAGGTGGGAATCATCGCCGGTCTGGGCGAGATGATTGCCGCCAGTCTCAGATATTTTTCGGGCCGTTTGGCTGACCGCACCCGCGCGTATTGGACGATTACCACGCTCGGCTATTTTCTTAATCTGGTGGTCGTGCCCGGGTTGGCCTTTGCGGGAAGTTGGCAGGCCGCGGCCTTGCTCGTCATAGCTGAACGCACGGGAAAGAGTTTGCGCGGGCCGGCGCGCGACGTGCTGCTCTCGGAAGCGACCGAGGTGGTGGGCCACGGCAAAGGCTTCGGCTTACATGCCGCGATGGATCAGACGGGCGCGGTGCTGGGTCCGCTGTTCGTGGCCGGCTCGGTCGCCCGCACGCATCATTTCGGCCCGGCGTTTTTATGGCTGGCGTTACCGGCGGGAGGCGCTTTCATTGCGCTGTTGTTCGCGCGTTGGGCGCGACCCAGCAAGGGAACACCGCCGCCCGCTCCGGCACGCAAACAACTTCCGAACGTCTTTTGGATCTATGTAGCCGCCGCTGGTTTACTCGCACTGGGATTTGTCGATTTCCCTCTGCTCGCCTTTCACTTTCAGAAGAATTCGCTGACCCAGCCGGCAGTCATTCCGCTGCTTTACGCGGGCGCGATGGGAGTCAATGGCCTGACCGCCCTGATATTTGGACGCATGTTCGATCGCTATGGAATTCAGATCATCGTGCTGGGGATTCTGGTCTCGCTGCTGGCGCTGCCATTTGGTTTTCTGGATGGCCCCGGCGGTGTCTACATCAGCGTTGCTTGCTGGGCCACCGGCCTCGGGGCGCAGGACGCGACCTTGCGGTCAGGAATTTCTCAGGTGGTCTCAATGAACAAACGCGGGACGGCCTTTGGCGCATTCAACGCTGCTTACGGAGTTTTGTGGTTCCTGGGTAGCGTGACAATGGGCGTGCTCTACGACTTTTCGCTGCTGGCGCTGGTGATTTTTGGAATGATCGTGCAGGCGGCCGCGGCGGTGATGTTCTTCTGGTTAAGCAAGCCTCTGGCCGACTCAAAGGAAGGTTAACAAAGCAGCGCGACGGTATGTTCAATGACTTCGTGCACTCTGATTAGAACTCGCGGATCGCACGCCGCGGTTATCGCAAAGACCGCAAAGCTGCCCAGAGAAACCGCCTGCGTGATCCTCATCAGCCACCGGTTGTCGTGCTGGTCGATACCGTCCGAGGCGATATCCAGTAATCGTCTGATGCGCGCTTTCACGCCCTGAGTCTCTTCCGCCCCGATTAGATAAGCTCCCAGCGGAACCTCGGCGCGTTCTCTGGTCGGAACCATTTTGGCAATTTTGATCAGGGCTGAGGCCAGGTTCAGCGCTCGATCCGGATTCTCACGGGCCGCGTGCTCGTCGGCTGCGGCTTCGGCTGCCTGGGCCCAGGCCCGATCAAGCGATCGTCCCAGCGGCACCAGCATCAATAAGTCGCGGCAGGCTCGCAATGACAATCGCTTCAGATTGTCGCGGGCAAACAGGTGACCTCGCTCGTGCGCGATGGCTGCCGCCAATTCCTCTTTGGTCAGCGCATCGAGAACTTTCGACGCAATGAACAGGCGGGGCTTGACGCTGCCCACGACGGCGATAATCGGAAATGAATGGTCAATCCGGAAGGTCGGAATCGTTAAGTCGTGCAGATCGATCCGTTGCGAAAGGCGCGACCATCCTCGCAACAGAGAGCGGGTGGCCAACCAGGAACGGCAGGCGCGCCACAATGCGAAGACCAGGCCCGTTGCCGAAAGCAGGGCCAACGTGGCCAGTTTGGTGCTGACGATCTCGTGCGTGACGCGTGGTTCGTAAGCGACGTAGGCGGGCACGATCAATATCCCGGCGCAGATTAACGCCAGGGCCGGAGGCAACGCGCGTAAGGCAAAAAGAATTTCAGCTCGCGTATGGGCCGAGAGATTTGTCAGGCGGTCTTCGCTCACGCGCCAGACGGCGCTGACGAGCAACGAAGCCAGCGAGTTAACCGCCAGCAGCGCGATCAGAACCAGACAGATGCCCAGCAACTCGTACACGCTAATCGGCCTTACCTTTTAGTTGGCGTTTCTTTTCTTTGACCAGGCGTTCCAACTCGTCGAGTAACTCTCGGTCACGCTCGCTGACAGTATCGACGATACAGGCCAGCACGGGCTGAATTCCATCGGCGCCATGCTCGAGCAGGCTGTTGACGAAGTCGGCGCGAATCCCATTTTCGAATTCTTCCGGTGAAAAAACCGGTGAATACAAAAACGCGCGCCCATCTTTACGGCGCTGGAGCAAATGCTTTTTGTAAAGCCGATCGAGCGTGGTCATCAAGGTCGTGTAAGCAATGCGCTCGCCGAAGGCCAGATAGATGTCACGCACGCTGACTTCGCGGCGCTGCCACGTTTCATCGAGCACCTGCCGCTCCAGTTTTCCCAGCGCGAGCGAAGCCACTTCGCTGGGCCGGCGGAATCCGCGGAGAAAGAATCGAGGAGAATTCATAATAGATTAGGGAGAGCATTCTCGCGGCGGCGCCGCTCGAAGTCAATCTAAAATTAACGAAATACTATCGGGCAACGGCTTTAGAATAATCTACTCACTGCTGCATCGGGCAAGCCTGAATGGCGCACATTTGCCAACGACCCTCGCGTTCGGCAAATACGATCAGGACTTTGTACTGGCCCGCAATCTCGCGTCCGTGATAGAGCCAGGTCACGGCATCACGAGCGGTCAGCACGGCCGTGCTGGCAAAAACCCGCACACTGACGTGATCTCTGGCGAAGTGTTCAATCTTCAATTCACCCGACGTCAGGTCTGAAATGACTGAAGCTTTGTCGTCTCCTTCGAGCGGATAGGTAAAGTAGAAATCATCGGCCAGGACCCGATCCAAAACTTTCGCATCAGCGCGAACCATGGCTTTGACCCATTCATCACTCATCTGACGCAGGTGCGTTTCGACTTCGATCGTTGACACTCGAACTTTTTGCTTTGGAACGTCCATGCGATGCGGCTCATAACCAGAGATACCCGAGGCTTCTACGTTAAATTGAGGCGCTAGTCAACTATTAGAAGTGTGGCACTAATGCAGTTTGGAATAAATGTCCGACAAACTTCAGTTTGTCGCGGAAGCTTCGACAAGCTGTCGCGGAAGCTTCGACAAGCTAAAGCTTGTCGGACATCAAAAGCGGCACGCGCATCTGGCGCATGAATCAGGGTCGGGACGCCCGTGCCGCCTCTGGCAGTGGATCACTGGCTGATGTCGTCAAACATGTCGTCCAGTCTGTATTGAATCGAACCTGCCTTTTTTTCGAAGACATTCTTACAATGCCGCGAAGATCGGCGTTTCCTGCGCGAATATCGTGTTTATTCTCCGATGTGGTCTGGATTCACACGATATGGAATACGGAAATGTCGGGTTTTTATCATCCTGAACTCAAACGCGGGCGTTTGCGGTCGTGGCATGTTCATTGCCATGTACCACCGCGGAGGTCATTGAAGATGAAAATCAACAGCATCAAAAATATTGGAGGGGCAATCCTGGGACTTCTGTTGTTCTTGGGCATTACGGTGATGTCGAGCACAACGGCCCAGGCACAATACCAGGATCCTTACTGGAGACAGCGCGAGATTCTACGGCAGCGAGAAATTCAGCGCCAGCGAGAAATTCAGCGACAACGCCAGGCGCAGACGCAGCAGGGTGGTTGGTATGATCAGTATGGCAACTACCATCCAAACGGTTCCTACAACAACGGCACCTACAACAATGGTCAGTACAACAATGGTCAGTACAACCAGGGCCGCCGTGGTAGAAATTGGGACGGTTACGGAAATCAAGGTGGTTCATATGAACTGCGGCAGACTGCTTTGAACGCGGGTTACAACGAAGGTATGAAGGATGGTCGAAGCGATCGTCGCAGCGGCCGATTTGATCCGAGCCGTCACGGCGCCTATCAGAACGCGACGAAGGATTACAACTCGCGGTATGGTGATCGCTCTACGTATCAGCAGTACTTCCGACAGGCCTATCAGAATGGCTACTCGGACGGTTACCGGTACGGAAACTAAAAGTGAAGTGATGTGAATAATCAGCAGCGGCGCGGTGCCCGGGGGAGTTGGAGTGTTGAACTTCAACTCCCCTTTTTTTGTCAGAAGCTCGACCGTCAGGGAGGGCTACCTTGGATTACGCGGCGGCGTGATTAACGGGTTGCCCTTCCCAGACGGTCGGGCTTCTCACAGATCTTTCGCGGAATCAACGCAACAATCGAAGTTTACATTCAGTACACGGATAGCTTGATTAAGTTTTTGAATTTTTATCAGGGATAGATATGCGCGAAAAAATTCTGGTTATTGAAGATGATGACGTGATGCGCGAGTTGATGCGCATGACGCTGGAACAAAATGGATACGAAGTAACCACCGCCGAAGATGGCGTGCAAGGTTATGACGCGGCCCTATTTCTCAAACCTGATCTCATCGTGACCGACATACAGATGCCGGGCGCCGATGGAATCCATGTCGTGCGGCGTGTGCGTGATACGGCCTCGCTGGAAACGACACCGATTTTGGTCACCACTGCTTTTGGTACCGGCACTGGAACATTTTCGCTGCAGATTGGCGCCAACGCCTTCGAGCCCAAACCAATTAACTCACAGAGCTTTCTTTCAACCGTCAAGCGACTCCTCGCCGACCGCGACAGGATGAAAGCTGCTTAAGTCTCGGTTGTAGATCTGTGGCGCTGTTCCGAAACTCGATGCGATCAGGCCAAGGCTCTGCCATCTGATACGAGGCAGGTCTGCGACTTGCCGGTCACGAATCTCCTTTCCTCAGAGGGTTTGCGACCCGCCCCGGTCACAGACCGCTGGATTGTGGGCACTGAACGGTAAGTCATAGACTTTGCGGCGCATCAGAGTGGCGAAGCCAACTTCGCAGCTCCGCCATCGCTTAAACCACGTAAAACCGCAATTCATCCGGCCGAAGCACCTCCTAACCATCCCTACGCCTGCGCTATTATCGGAACGGATTTCGGCCCCCATCCGTTAGATATTCCAGTTCCCCGTAAATTTGTGCAAAAAAATGTGAAACCTTTTAACCGGGAGGCGCACTAACACACCGGAACTTATGAAAAGGCTGGCGGCACGCGAGATTAGCCTGGAGGGCCGGCCCGGTGCGTTCGCAGGATCTCTGATGAATAGTTCAGCGGACCTAGTCTCGCGAGCGTGCCGGGGCGATCAGGAAGCGTTCCGTCTGATCTTTGAAAGATATTCGCGACCGGTCATGAGTTTTATTTATGACCAGGTCAGCGATCGGGGATTGGCTGAAGAGCTGATGCAGGAAACTTTCGTGCGGGCCTATCGCAGCCTGAAAACGCTGCGGAGCGAGACCAAGCTGTCGACCTGGTTGTTTGGAATTGCCAAAAACGTCGCGCGCGAGTCACTGCGAGCACGGATTCGCCAGAACCAGCACCTGAATCTGGACGATCAGCAGGTGCTGGATCTCAGCGACTGTGGACCCGTTCCCGTGAGCCAGCTTTTGAATAAAGAGTTGAACGAAGTGGTGCAGCGCGCGCTCGCGTTGCTTGACGAGGATAAGAGGCTGGTATTCACGCTGAAGGTTTTTCAGCAGTGCAGCTATGAAGAAATTGCTGAGATTACCGGCTTCTCAATCCCCAAACTTAAAACAGACCTTCACCGCGCGCGCACTGAGATGCGGCAACGTGTCGGGCAGTATGTGAGAGCTTAGTCATGAAGTGTGATGACTGTGTAAATCTTTTGGAAGCTTACGTCGACGGCGAAGTCGATGAGCACGAGTCTGAGCGGGTGCGCACGCACCTGATGACCTGCTCAAGCTGTGAGAACGAGTTTGAAGCCCTGACGGCTGAGAGCGAGCTTTATGCGCGCTACGATCGCGAGCTTCAGATTTCACCGGCGGCCTGGAGCGGAATTTCCGCGCGCATTGCCGCAGAACCTTCGGCAATTGAATCACGCGAACGGAAAGACGTGCGCGGCTGGTTCGCAGGTTTGTTTGCGGTGCCGCGTTTGGGGTTCGCGTTTTCTGGAGCGTTGGCGGTTTTGCTGGCGATGTTCGCGGTTGGGTATTTGTATTTGCGAACTCAACCTGAGCAGAGGTTGCTCGCCGCAGGTGGAAGTGGTGTTCGCGTTAACGGTGAGACGATCGAGAACCGGGCCGGCCAACCTGAACAGGATCCCGGCGATGCGACTAATCATCCGGTGGATGGCAAGCAGCTCGTAGCCAAAAAGGACCAACAGAAATACCGGGCGCCGCGGGTGGATGATCCCGGCGTGCTGTTTACCGACGCCGCTTATACGGACGGAGACACGGCGAGTCATCTCGATCAAGCGCAGAAGTTGCTCGTCTCTTTCCGGAGTCTTCCGGCGGACGACGACGATGATGTCGATGTCAGTTACGAGAAGAGTGAGTCGCGCCGGCTCTTGAATGAAAACGTCGTGATGCGTCGCGACGCTGAGGCCACCGGCAAGTTCCCGACCAAGTCAGTGCTGGGAAGTCTGGAGCCGTTTTTGATCGACATTGCGAATCTGCCGGATAAAGCCCCCGCTAGTGACGTGCGGCAGATCAAAGACCGAGTACAGAGAACCGACATCGTTGCAGAGTTGCGAAGCTATTGAAAACTTTGAAGACAGGAAAATATCGAGGAAGCAAAACAATGAAACCTAACGTTACTAAACTCAATCGAATTCTTGCCCTCGCCATTGCGACGGCGTTCATTCTCATTGCCAGCGGTTTGGGCCAAAAGGCTGCGGCGCAGAAATATTCCCATCGGCCCAAGGCTACGAAATTCGCCCAGCAGGGCAGCAACAACGCCGCGGCGACTACGGTCTTTAATGGTGGCCGGGACTTGATCGACGACGCCCAGTGGGCCAAGGCCGAAGAAGCATTCGGGCAATACGTTGCCAAATATCCGCAGGAGAAGAACCTCGATGCGGCGCTCTATTGGATGGCCTACGCCCAGGCTAAATTAAGAAAATACAATCAGTCCAAAGACACGATTCAGAAACTTTTAAAGACTTACGAAAAGAGCATCTGGAAAGAAGATGCCGAGTTGTTGCTGGCGCAGCTGCCGGGTGCTCCGGTCCCAGCGAGGGTTGATGCCTTAACCCAAATCCCCGAACCGAACGTGTTGATCTCGCCGGCTGTTCCCGGCGCACCTGTGGCGCTTATCTCGCCGACAAATCCAGGCTTTCCGGGGGTGGCGCCTGTAGCTCTGCCACAGGATCCGATCCGCACTCAGGAGATGCAGGAACGAATTGCCGAATCGCAGGCGAGAGCAATGGAACGAAATCGTGAAGCCCAGGAACGAATGCAAGAGCGGATTGTTGAAGCCCAGGAGAAGATGAAGGACAAGTTTAAATGGGATTACGAGGTCGGAGTCGGCAAAGGCTTCGGAGTTGGAGTCGGTAAAGGATCTGACGACGATAGCAGCGAATTAAAGATTGTGGCGTTGCAGGCTTTGTGCGAGAGCGATCAGCAACGTTGTGTGGCCATATCGACAGATTGGTTGAAACCGAATTCGGGTCAGACCGTGGCCTGCAAGCGGGCGGCGTTGGTTTTCCTGGCCCGGCATGGTGGCAAGGCGGCGATGCCGATAATCCTCGGAGTTGCGCAAAATGAAACCGAGCTCAAAGTCAAAACGAGGGCGATCTCTTTGCTCGGTTCCTCAAACGACGACAGCGTGCTCGGCGCCTTGCGCGATTTCGCGCTCAACTCGCCACAGACAGAGGTCACCGAGGCGGCGCTGTATGCGCTCAGCCAGCACACCAGTCCGCAGGCTCTTAACATCCTGGCCGACTTTGCGCTGAGTACTAAACCCATCGCGTCCCGCAAGACCGCAATCTCCAGCATCGCAGGTCGACCGGGAGAGCCGGCGGTTGACGCGCTTTTCAAAATCTACGATTCGTCTCAGGAGCTCGAAATCCGCAAGAGCGTGATTGCGGGTTTCGGCAACCGTAAGAGCGAGCGCGCCGGCGCGAAGCTGGTTGAAATTGCCAGCTCGCCGTCTGAAAACATCGAACTGCGTAAGCAAGCGATTCGCAGCGTTGCCCGCCGCGGAGGCGAGAACGCCGTCGACACGCTGATGAGACTCTACGACGTGGAAAAGAACGAGGAGCTGAAAGACACGATCATGAATTCGTTCGGCTCCCTGAGCGATAAAAGAGTTACCAACAAACTCATCGAAATTGCCAGAAATCCCCAGACACCACTTGAACGCCGTCGCCGCATAGTCATGTTGTTGAGCAATCGCGGCAAGGATCCCGATGTGATCAAGTACCTCGAGGAGCTCTTGAGGACACAGTAACGGCGCTCAAATACCACGCAGAAGAAACCGCAGAGAGCGGACCCGGCTCCGCTCTCTCCATAATCAGAATCAAGCATCGCTTTAACTATCGAAGCGGAGGACTGTTGTGTACAAGCTCAAAACGATCGCTCTCTCCGGCGCATTCGTCCTCAGTGTTTTTGCCGCCGCAATTGCGCAAACGAAAAGCTTCACGCCGGTTGAAGGCGCGAATCTGAAGGCGAAAATCGACAACGCCGTGACCCAGGGACGAGCTCAGGGACGCTTCTGGGTTGGTTATCAATTCGAGGTCCGGCCCGGTGTGGGCGTCGATTTCGAAATTATCGGTCCCAGTGGAACGTTCTCAATCTCAAACGATGGTTGGTCGATGATGGATGATTCGCGTTATGAAACGCGCGAGCTGGGACTGTTTTTCTTTTACGAAGGCGAGCGCGACAAGTTCACGCGGGCCGAAGTCTACAACCTGCGGCGCGAACATCAGTTCAGCGGCTATCCGGTCTACTGGGCCGGCAAGGCCACCAACGAAGAGAGCCTCAACTACCTGAAGTCGATCGTCGATTCCGGAGTCCCGGAAATAAACCGTCTGACAGATCGCGCGGCCTTTGCGATCGCACTTCACGATGATGCTCGGGTCGAGTCGATTCTTACCGAAATGATCCGCAAGCCGGTGCCCGAGTCGATTCGCAACCGCGCAATTTACTGGCTGGGATATACGCCCGAGAGTCAGGCCAAAAATAATTTTCTCGCCGAAATCGTTCGCAACCAGCGCGAATCCAGCGATGCCCGCGAACAGGCTATGTCGGCGCTGGGCATGAGTAAGGCGGCTACCAATCTGCCGCTGCTCGAGGCGATGTACGACACGATGACGTCGCGCGACCTGAGGCGGCGCGCCCTGAGCGGCATTGCCCGCAACGACAATCGTGAGGCAGCGACAACCTACCTGATTAGGATTGTCGAGAATGAAAAGGATTTTGAGCTGCGCAAGAGCGCGATCGCGAATCTCGGCCGCGTTGCCGGCGAGAAGAGCCTGAGCGTTTTGGTCAGCACGCTTGATTCCAGTCCAGAGTTTGAACTTCAGAAACAGGCTGTCGTCGCTATTGGGCGGCGGCCGAAGGACGAGTCCATTCCTATCCTGATACGCACCGCTCGCAGCCACCCCAGAGTCGAGATTCGCAAACTTGCGATCCAGGCCTTGGGCCATACCGGCGATGAGCGCGCGGTGGCATTTTTGAGGGAACTACTAAGCCAGTAAGACGCGCGCCTTAAGCGCGCACAAATTAACAGGGGGAAAATATGAGTGCATTAACCTGGAGAACCGAAGATCCTTCAACGTCACGTCAGGCTGTCGACTTTTTGCGCGACGATGCGCTGGAAAGCCGGCTTTCATCTCTTCGCGATGTCGCCATGGAACTACTCAACGTAGTTGATTGCCTCCGCAGCACCGCACCCGACAACGGCAATCACAAGGTGAAGCTTTACGACGAGGTGCGGAAGTTCGAAGCGGACCTCATCCGCGCAGCCCTGGTGCGAACCGGCGGCAATCAATCGCGCGCGGCCCGGCTGCTCGGTGTCAAACACACCACCCTCAATGCCAAGATCAAACGCTACGGCATAAACTTCCCTGTCGCGCAAAGCGGCGAAGAGATCGCTGCCTGAGGTCCGTTCCGGCAGACAACAGTTGAATAGCTGTTGTCTGCCACATTAACACTTTCTGCGGTGTTAACGTCTATGGGAAGGACAGGTGTTTAGGCGCGCCGTTTTGCGCTCATTTGTTCATGCAGTTTTTACTCAGACTCCAATCCGTGTTTTTGTGTCTGAACTCTTCCGCAAGAGTTTTGGTTAAGTTTTGTTAAGGAACGGAACAAGTCCGGCGGCCCGGGCGTACAGGCCGAATTGAAATAGACATGATTTACAGGATTGACATGATTAAGATTGAAAGAATTTCATCCTAATGTTCGACAAACTTCAGTTTGTCGCCGAAGCTTCGACAAGCGCGCCGAAGCTTCGACAAGCGCGCCGAAGCTTCGACAAGCTAAAGAGCCTCTTGCAAAAGTCAGTGTTGAAATAGAAAGAAAAAGACATGGGTGTGAACCTGAAGTCTGTAGAATGAAGTTGCGAAACAAACATCACAGACAGAAAGGACACAGACCATGTCTTTGGACGGAACGCTATCACAGTTCTGGTTAACGGTACAG